>Ga0316600_10000165_pt1 | contig 39739 bp, 69 predicted proteins | sample OWC_soil_day5_CT_FD_207652 | JGI IMG/M metagenome (GOLD analysis project Ga0316600, IMG submission 207652) | Wetland soil microbial communities from Old Woman Creek delta, Ohio, United States - OWC_soil_day5_CT | ecosystem: Environmental > Terrestrial > Soil > Wetlands | place: USA: Ohio... | reverse complement strand
TGGTCAGATGCAATGCAAAAATCTTGTGGCTTGAATAATGGTACTATTTGATTTTTTCAGAGGTGAAAAATTCAGAAAGATCAATACGCTTCTTTATGTAGCGCTTACAATTATTCAATTAAATAAGCGTAATTCATTATTCTATTATCAGATTCTTCTCCATAATTTAATTCACGATATTTATTACCTTAAATATCTTTATCCTCACTGTCTCGTATTACAGATATTTACATATTATGATATCAAATTGTCACCTTTACATATCTTCTATAATACATAATCAGCCATGAAAACGACAAATAAAATAAGGCACATTCTCATCACTGAAAACATACCCTTTAATTTCTATCCCTGATTTACCAAGTGTCCCAGCCATATAAGTGAAAACAATAGCCACGAGCAGTCATATCTGTTGCTAAAATTCAAGCGAAAGTGGACCTCTTGAACGGCATTTAAGCGTTCACCTTGCAGAGGTATATCCCATCCTTTACCCTATCTCTAAAAGCACTTTGGAAAGATTTTGCCTTCAACTATCGTAAGCGCTTACGATAGTTAGTTACCACTTGTATTACTCCATTTCTGTTTTTGGATATAAAAACACGCCCTGCTCCTTCGTAAAATTGGAACTAAGCGTGTTATAGTCTGCCGCAAAATCGTGGTTTAATCATTTCAATTATTGTAAATAGTTTTGTTTGGAATTTCCATAGATTTATCCTTTTTGTTTTAAATATCAACGGAGTTCCAAATTGGTGGTAAAACCTTTTCTTGCTAAGCAAGATAATAAAATATCCTCTAACGGTACTTTTCGTTATTTTGAAAATGTATTAGGCCCATCCATTATTGCATGTTTTGTTAATCAGTATTTTCAACGTATGAAAAGCTTATGAAATTTGTTCATACGGGTTGCTGTCATTGTCACCCCTGCCTATATGAAGATGATCCTCGTGCATACCGTATGATTTATATTTCACTGCCTTAGTGCGTCGTCAGACAATGACCCATATTAAAATTGAAAAATATACCTTTTTTTACCTTGATCTATCAAGTGTCCCGTCCCTATAAATTATGATTTAAGCCACAAGCGTTCATACCTGCGGCTTACCGTTTTAGTGGAGATAGTGGGATTCGAACCCATGACCTCTTGAATGCCATTCAAGCGCTCTCCCTGCTAAGCTATATTCCCTACTTTTTCCTATCTATAAAAACAATTTGGACCGATTTTGCCTTCAACTATCCTATGTCATCCGTGGAAGTGCCAAAAAAACGGGGCTAAAAATCGCATTTTTTAGCCCCATTTTTTGCTCATTTTTCAGTCAAAAACCACAACATCTTGTGGTCTAACCCCTGTTTTTCTTGTTCAAACCGCAATACGTCATCATTATCACCGCTTCAACATGTGTCGTTTATGGCTATCATATTGTATTAGGTTTTAAAATGCCGATTAATGGCATAAAATCAATCAAATATTTAAGGTTTAAAAGGAAACAAATAAATATATAATTATATTGTAACATAATAAGCCATATAGTAACATTTGCACAGGGTTGACGAATGGTAGGCATTGACAACGAAATAGAGTGTGTTGATTAAGCACACTCTATTTTCATTGTATTCAGTATAAAGATTTACGTTTTTCATTTGCAATTAATATTAAATTACTAACATATTGGTCACGCATGTTGTCCAAGGTATTACGCAAAGATTCAAATTCTTCATCTGTTAGCATTAAAATACTTTTGTAAATCTTCCATACTTTTTCATCTTCTGCAGCCATTCCCCCATAACCTCCTTGTTTATTATGTATATAATATACCTTTTTTTTACATTTGTCTCGTCTTGAACGGCAAACCGTTCACTTTTTTAAATACGGGGAATCTACAAGGTCATTTATCATTAAATTTAATCCGGCTGCTAACCGTTCAATGGTGTCAGCTCTTGGCATTGCTCCGTTCCTGATTCCGTTAATTGTACTTTGCGGAACACCAGTCATTATACTTAATTGCCGCTCTGTCAGGTTATTATTTTTCATGTAATCATCAAGCAGTATTTTCATACTGATATAATATCATTCCGTAACGTTTTTTTAATTGGTAATGTATGGGAATCGTAGACTAACCGGCAAAATAAAAAAGGCGGCTCCAATAAGGAAACCGCCTTGTAATTATAATGCCATTTCTGGATATTTCAATGCTCCGTTGTTGTCAGGAGTAAACGTGATTTCTTTGGTTGCCATTCTGCCATTTTCGTCCAGGTAATAGAACTTGCCGTCAATGTACTTTAGTCCCTTAACCATGGCTCCATCTTCTCCAAGGTAATACCAGCCGCCCTCATATTGATACCAGACATTTGTTACCATGATTCCTGCGGCATTAAACCAGTACCACTTGCCATCAGTATCCAAGTACCAGCTATTGCGTACCGGTTCACCAGTATTACCAAGGAAAAAACGCCAGCCGTCCGGTTGCTTTTCCCAGCCTGACTTTTTAACTGGTTCCGGTTGCTGTGTCACATCGTCCTGTATGTATCTTCTCACACATACAAGGCCTTTGCGCCAACCGCCAAGAGCAAACGAATTATAACGACTACGGCAGTATGCCACAAGATCCTTATAAGATGGGTTCCCGCTTCCATGCCCGCAAATAATACCATTACCGCAGTACATTTCAACATGACCGATTTTAAGGGGCCTGCTCGCGTCTGTTCCAGCGAATAGCAACATATCACCAGGGCGTAGCCTGGAAGCATCTGGAATGCCGTCTGCTATGTCTGCGTCAACAGTCGCAAGTTTGTATGAGGTGTACATTCCTGCTGTGTTGAGTATTCCGAATCCATACCCTGATTCTTTGTAAGAATAACTTATTGAACTGCTGCAATCACTGTAATACTTGCCGTCTTTATATTTATTATAACAGTAGTCGCGTAAGTCTTGGTTATAGATATTACGTCCTATTATAGTGCCGTATTTATCACATACCGCCTGCCTATTTTTCTCTGCGCTCATTTATATTCCTCCAATTAAAAAGGGTCGAGCATAACCCCGACCCTCATGCTTATTCAGCCTTATTTGACTTGTTTTTAAGTATCTCTATTGCATTCATGAGTAAATCTGACTTTACGATTCCCATTAATCCGGCGTTTTCAATAATAGATAGTGCTTCGTTTGCAATAAATCCGTATACCGTAGCGAGCATTACATAATTAACGCCAAGTGCTATATCAATTTGGTGTGACGCGGCTATTACACATACCATTCCGAATTTTTTTACAATGCCTTTAAGCATTGCTCCTGAACTTGCCGCTCCGCTTTCAGTCTTAGGTGAGTTAGAGTAAAAAAAAGCAACAGCTGTGCCAAGTAGCATATCAATTCCCATCATAATTAAGACTACATTAAGTGTAGGTGTCCACCCACCAAAAATTTTAACTCCTGCCGTAGCGATTGCTCCAAATACGATGCAAGCGGTCTTTTCTTTCATTTTATTGTTCCTCATGCTTTCTCTCATTTTACGTACTCTTCACCAGTAATCAGTTTATACTCTTCTGGGGTAATCCAACGCCCTACGGCATTCCATACCATTTTTTTCGACCATCTGCCTGTGTCGTAATATCCTTTTACCTCTTCATAATGTGGGCTGTTCATAATGCCATCACCTCCATGTCAACATCTAACATCATTGATAGATAAGCTATTTTAGCTTCATTGTCTTTTACTTTTTCTCTTGTATCTGGCAACCGGAATTCTGCTATAAGCACATCTTCTTTTATGCCTGCGCCTATATCATAATTTTCAATGTTTGATAACCGTCCTGCGTAAACCAAATCAGATCTGCTCCAATCAATTTTTCCAGATACATTGATTTGCGTAATATCTTTGTTGAGTTTTAAGTTGGCTTTTATTACATTAAAATCTGAGCTTCCGATTCTAAATGTAATAGACCCACCGTTGTTATTGAGGTTTGTGCCATCAGCTACCAGATCAAATGTCTGTTCGCCAAATTGGATCTTTTCGATATCGCTCATGAGATTCCTTTCTGCCTTTTGGCATAAAAATAAGCCCCCCTGTCGGGACTACAGTTTACAAATATATTTAGTTTAGTAAATAGCAATTTAGCACATTGCAATATAGCATAAGCTGACACTGCTTACTGCTTTTGCGGTTGAAAACGGATTTCGAATATATCCGGTAAATCCGGTTGTTGAAATACTGTTTACCTGTGTTAAAAAATTGTCACCATTTGCTCGCAAGGTAAAATTAACCGTTGGAGCAGAACTAAATGCTTTGTCAAATGTGACAGTAAACATTACTTCGGCGCCACTAGCTAAGTCATTTGTTGATGCAAAAACCGGGCTAACGCTCGGTTTAAACTGTATTTCCTTTGCATTTAATGCCGTCAAGCTATTAGTTATTGTTGTTAATTCTTCATCTGTTGTATCAATTTGTCCTTGTAAATTTGTCTTTACAGCATATAAAGCATCTGCTGCCACAATTTTATTTGCATCGTTTTCATTTTGATGTGTTACGTCACCTTTGAGTAAAATGTTTTGCGCCATATTTGCGTCAACGGCTTTTGTTCCTGCAGCAACAGCATCACGTGTATTGTGTAGATCGCTTCTCATTACTGGCGTTCCGCCGACATCGGTCTGCAATATTTCAATGAGCGATTGTAAATAATCTATCTTTGCCTGCCCGTCATCTACAATCTGTTGTAGCTGTGAAATGTATGGGCCGGCATTAAATGACTTATCATGCAATGGATCATACCGGCAAATAAAAGAAAATTTATTAGACGATATTTGCCCGTTAGTGTAAACGAGTTTTACATCGGCTAGTATTATCCCAGGTACCTGTAATTCGCTACCCTGAAATGGGTATGTATATGTCGCAACGCTTTTAGACATATCAGCTCCGGTTACAACGTAGCCATTGGGAAGTGTAAAGACAATGTATGCCCGCTGTGCGTTTGTAACGTATACGCCATCCGTTTTCACCCTGATACTGAATTGAATCTGCCCGTAATCCCCTTGTGTAAATGCGTATTGTGTTTCAAGTACCGAACTGTCATTTGCGTTCAGTTCAATGTCGTAATTCATCTTATACCACCTTTCCGAGTATTACATAGGTTTTAGCCACGCGCGCCACAAGTACTTTATCTCCTTGGGTTGGTGTGTATGATTGGAGATATTTATAAGGCTTTTGGCTTGCCGCAGTTTCGCCGTAAAATCTGAGGTATGGTCTGTTGCTCGTAACGCTATCTACTACCGCCATTCGATATGCCTTATCTCTTTCAAACAGTAATCTCATTTCGTCAAGCTGTTCACCCGGGTTACTATAATTCATAGTTTCACCACCCTCTTTAAAGTGTGTGTCATGGTTCCACCAACACTTAGATCCATTTCCCATGCATACTCAATATATTTGTTTCCTACTCCGAGACTGTTCTCACCAACGTAAACACAGTCACGGTAAGAATGATGTGGCATCAAGGCCGTAGGCAGTATAACAGCATCGTAAGTCTGGCTTTTCTCAATGGCGATACGCCTGACCAGATCGTTAAGGGTAGACTGATCAGCTATGTCGTTCACGCTTTCAATGTCAACCACATTTCTCCCACGATTAACAGTTGATATTACACTTGCTACGCTGTCGTTTGTATATTGGCTCCTTAACTCTACGCCGTCCGGATCGTCTGTGTAACGCACGAATATATTAGGCACATTGTAAATGTCAACACTTTGCTTTGCACCGCCTTTTATAATGCTCCTATCGTTTGTCTGGTAAGCCTGCTCAGTCTGGCGATTAAGTGGCTCAACATATCTACGGCTGACCGCATACCCACGGTTGTCAAAATGCAACGGCTCATAGTTAATAGCGGTCAACAACGAATTAATGATATCCAGTTTGCTTGTGCCTATCTCAAATTCTAAGGCTGTGCTTACTGTGAGAATAGACGTTTCAATATTGGTCTTTTTGATTCCTGCTGCCGTTATAATGCTTCGCACCTGAGTAACATAATTTGTTCCGGCTGCAATAAACAATCTGGTTGTGATCTTATCCTCTTTCAAAATCGTTCCGTAATCATAGCAATCCACCTGTTGCAGCACTCCGCTATCCTGTCTGGATCTTTCTGGGCTACTCATGATATAAGTCCCGAGGGGATATTCAAGCCAGCCTGCAGGTGATTTTAACCGGAAGAAAGGACGCACCCTTAAGTCTACTGTTTTAAGGTCTACGTCCCCGATTTCCCTGATTGTGAGCGAAGCGGTTCCCATTATTTCCTGAGAGCTGTCAAATCGAATATTTCCACTCACATTTTCCAGATCTTTTAACTTAACTTCATTTTTATCCAGCAGTTCATACCGAAAATTAATGGTGCGGTCAGATTCAAGCATTCTTAATACTTCTTCATGGGTATAACCGCCTTGTGCAAGGCTATACATCAAACCTCACCTCCAAGCTATAATCAATCTGGTTTATCGATATTTCTACATTTTTACCGGCATTAAATAATGTATTTTCATGCTCGAATGATTCTATCTCACAACAAAAGCATTTTTCACTGTTACGGAATAAGTAAATTCCATTCAATCCATACAATGATTCAATTCTTTTTGCATTGTCATTGCTGAGATAAAATGTAATTCCAATTCCAAAATCTTTATGAATTCCAGACTCTTTTACCGGGTAAGTGCGCCCTTCGTATTTTACAAGTTCTGCTTCATTTGAAAATTTTGACTTTATGCTGTTAAACCAATCGCTATCTGATTTATATATTTCGATGTAATCACCTGGATTATTTATTTCAGACAGCAACGCGCCTTTGTACTTTACCTTGATTGATTGTTTGCCGCTGTCTGCGTAGCTGCCGTTATGCGCCCTGATAAAGTACTCATACATAACGTCAGACTTCACAGCATAATCAATATATTCAGATCCGGTAAAACGTCCAATTGGAATAAATGCAATGCCATCTTCCGAACGGTATACGATCTTATCTGCCGCCGTGGAGGTTGTGCTAATCAATATACCGCCATGCGTGACAGATAAGACCATGTCTGGCGTGTTTGGCACTGATGCCGATATAGTAAACACCTTTGCGCTTTCGTCTGACCAAACGTTGTATACGCTGCCTATGCGCATCTTAACCGTGTATGTACCGTTTGGAAACACCATGTTTGGAATATAAGAACTTTTTAATCCACCCGGCATATTTCCGCTGTCATGAATAAGCGTCGCGCCCTGGTAAATCCATATCCGAAATATAGCCGTTTCAGCTGCATTGCTTCTCCACGCGATCTCTGTAATGGCATCATTCTTCATGGTATCAATGATTGGAGCCGTAGGCCGCCCAGTAAGTTCAAACGATCCGTAAGCATACTCTGATACTGCATTATTTGCATTGTAGGTTCTTACACGCCATTCAATAATTCCGGTCGGCAAGGCGTTGCTGTCTAATGTACGGTTTTGAGTAGTTGTAACAACTCCAAGTGTTTCAGTCCAAGAAGCATTGCCCTGTTGTCTCCACCCGAAATCATATTTTACCTGACCGGTATCGTAAAGTGAATTATGTTTCCACTGAAATGTAAGCGCATTGCCTTTTTCAATTACATCACCGTTTGGATATAAAATAGTGGGAAGATCAGGAACCGCATCATTGTATGTTACCTCAATATATGGAATATTTCCTGATTCACGGGAAGAAAACTTCCAGATTTCGGTATCATCTGACTGCGTTCCAGTTAAGTCGCTTAATCCAAACACAGCATCGTTTGTGCCTTGACCATTTGTTACAATAGCCGTTATGTCCCATACAATCCATTCATTTGCAGTCTGTACGTAAGCAGGAGAAGTTATCTGCGTAGGAGAATAGGCCAAATCACTATCGATATATTGTGATTGCACAGAACTACCAGTCAAAGTATTTACGCTTACCGGTATAGCATACTGGGCGGCAGCAATTGTGCTGTGCCGTCCTTTTTGTTGACAATGTATTTTTAACTCTGCTTTTGTGATTTGTTTATTCGTAAATGACGGAATATCAAATTGCAGAAAGGCAAGCATGGCAGAGGAAGAAGTTGTAATCCGGTGAACATACATATAACTTAAACTGCTGAAATTTCCACTCGGCGAGTTAAACGCCACGTATGTGTCAGCTTTGCATTGTACTGTTTGAGTTGCCATATTATAGTCTGCTCCTTCCTGCCCTTATTGACGGTTTTATTTTTTGCATAAAGTCAACAGCATCGGTAAAATCTTTTACTTTTCTTGCGTCTAACGTAAGATTGACATTATATATATCTCCACCGGATATTTTTTTTGAGTTTTCTGCATCAATCACTTTTGACCCAGTAGGAAGATATGCTAACTCTGGACCATGTTCGCCGGTCCAAGACCAACCTCCGGGAGCATAATCGGTTCCAGAAGCGTAATACTGTGTCTGCTGCTTTTGTATGCTGCTTTTCATATTGCCTACGCTGCTGCTTACGCCCTCCATTGTTTTATTGAGGTCATTTCCTTTTCCAGCGATAACAGCAATAATAACGCCAAGAGCAAGCAAAGCCGCCACAACTCCAATAATAATAGCAGTTGTTTTAATAGACTGAGCATCTAAGCCCTTGAAAAAATCTATCATTCCCTTTCCAGTACTTGTGACTTCCTTAATAGCCTTTACAACAAGCATTATACTTGCTACAGTACCACCAAGGGTTATCAATGACTGTAAAACTGGCACTGGAACTTTTGCAAGAGTATCAAAAAACGCGGTCATTATAGGAGCAAGTGCTAAACCAAATGAATTTTGTAATCCTTCGCTTGATTTTTTCATTCGCTGCAGCGAATCATCAAACGCGCCTAATTTATTTAATGACGTATCATCAAGCACATATCCAAGGCTCTCGGCTTCTTCGCCAAGTTCTCTTAGTCTTCCGCTTCCTGCTTCAATCAAGGGATTTAGTTCCCTGGCGGATTTGCCGAATATTTCCATTGATTTTGAATCGCGTTCGGTTTCATTTGTTATTTTTCCAAGAGCATCAATAAGATCATAGAAAGTATCTTCTGCGTTACGCAATTCTTTGTTGCCGTCCTTGTATCTGACTCCAAGACGAGCAAATGATTTTTGCATATCCTCATTGCCGTCTCTGGCCTTATCCATGCTTTTAATCATTTTTGTCATGGAAGAACTAATCTGTTCGGTTGATACATCAACAAGCTCAGCTGCATAATCCATCTTTTGAAGTGTGTCTGTTGCCAATCCGGTTGTGCTTGACATTGTAAGAATATTATCTGCATACTCAGACGCAGACTTAGATGCATCGTACAATTTTGTGGTAATCGCGCCCAGTGCCACCATTGCCAATCCAACGTGTTCACCAAGGCCGTCAAATTTTGATGCAAAAGCTTCAATTGCCGGTGAAGCTTCTAAACCTAATACACTTCCGACCCCTCTTATTGTATCTCCAAATGATTTTTGCTTCTTTTCTGACTCTTCTGTTTTGTCTCCTGCTTCTTCTGTCTTTTTCTTATATTCGTCAAGTTCCTTGCTGGCAGTATTGTATTCACCGTTAAGCTTTTCAAGAGTAGTTCTGGCAGTAAGCAGTTTTTTGTCAAGGGCATCAACTTGCTTTTCCATTCCTACTCCGCCAAGCATAGCTTTGTCGTATGCCTTGCGATGTTCTTCGACAATTTTTGTTTGCAAATTAATCATTTGTGAAAGGGCTTCTTTTTTAACTGTAAGCTGGTCTGTCTCAGTGCCGTAGTTTTTGGCCTGTTCTTTTGCAAGCTTAAACTCAGCTTCAAGCAATCCCATTTTCCGGTTACACTCTGTAATACCTCCCGAAAACTGAGCGTAGTCAAGCCCGATTACTATTGTTTTTTTGTATGCGCTATCGCTCATAGGAAGCCCTCCACTTCTTTCATAGAATTTACAGTATGTGCTTCACTCTGCTGCGAAAAATATTTTGGTTGATAATTTTCTTGTGAGTTAATGTTTAATTTGTCATGGTAAATATCTATCATTTTTAAAACTTTTGCCGGACTGCTGATCTCAAAATCTTGCTCAGACATATGCAATTCTACGCAGTAGAAGTAAAAAAGCATATCAAAATCAAGTATTACTTTTTCGAGTTTGATTTTGCCAGCCCCGTTAATATCTGAGCAATCACTTTTTTTGTTACTGCTTCCTCTGTTTCCTGATCCATAATACCGGTTGATTCATTGTAGCTATTAATAATTTCATTAAGATCTGCCGGATTCATTGACAGTGCCAAGGCGTTGGCTTCTTCAATTGTAAACTCAGGGTTGTTAGCCTTGATTCCGGAATAAATAATGACTGCCCCAAACTCTTCTATCGGTATATCTGCGGCTACTTTTTCCTTTTCATACAACATTTCCATCATGTATCGCATGGCTTTGATGTTAAAAGTTGCCAGCATTATTGTATCATCAGCAAATTGTATCTCGATTTCATTTGCTGGCCTTGCAGTTATTTTTTTCATTCCATACCTCCTTGCAAAATAAAAAGCCCCATATATAGGGGCTTATAATTATGGTGTTGCTGTTGGGAATGATACTGGGCCTGTTGCAAAAAAAGCATCTGCCTGTGTTGATGTGTAGCTTGAGTTTGCCGTATCTCCAAACCATGATATTCTTTCATCAGAATCACGCGGGATAAAGTTCATTGTAATTGAATCGGTTGAGAAGTTAATGTTGTCGGCCGACTGCTGAATTGTCTGGTTCGCAGGCTGTGCGCGGCCTTTCAAGAACCAAATCTGCTCTTTTGTACCGTTCGTCTGTTCCACCTCATAACCAAATGCAAGGTATGGAGCTTCGTCACCGTCTTTTACAATAACAACACCGTCAGTTACCGTATGCCCCATTATTTCTGCTTTTACCTCAGAAAATAATTTGTTTACATCAAAAGCAACCGCATAGCCTTTGATTTTTCCGATATCTTCCTGCTTTTTTCCTCCGCCGTATAAAACACCTGTTGACATTTGCGGAGTAATTTGTACTTGCATTGGTTCTCCAAATGCTTTAACTGCTCCATATGTAGTACCAGACGGAGTGTCTGTGGTAAGCAAGCAATACACTGGTTTTTTAATATTAATTCTGTTTGATTTAACTGATGCCATTTATGCTATATCCTCCTTTACATGTTTAAAATTGAAATTTGCTCTCCACACTTTTCCGTTTGTGTCGAATGTTATTGTCATGTCTGGAATGGTGCAATATTCAATTGATGAAATAGCCTGCTTTAATAGCGCAGCGTAAGATTCCAAATCATTACGCGCTTGACACCAAACATCAACTTCATAAGTGTCTGATGCTTCGGTTTCTTTTCCGCTGCCTGAAAGTTCTGTTTCTTCCGTAGATTTATACCAAGTGGCGCATGGGTAAAGCAAAGGTTCTGACAAATCAATTACCGGAATATCTAAGGCGGTTTTTATTAATTGTTCAACGTCCATTACTGCACCACCTTTTTCATAATTTCGTATATTGCATTGTTTATATCGCCTTGTGATGATTGCAATGCTCTTTCCATAAATTTGGTTCCAGGCACGAAAGTATGACCGTCCCTTGCGATATGTCCATCATTCAGGAATCCCCACTTATAGCCGGTGTATTTCCCACCTTTAACACTGACATAAAGATCCCCTTGCTTATTCTTTTTTACAGTGAACCTTACATCGTCTTTGATGTGTACATATGGCCTAGATCCGTCATAATTCTTTGGATCTATATCAAGTCTGGATTCAATCCCTGACCTATGGAGAAACTTGACTACATTGCTTTTAATTGCAGATCCAGTTTTGCTCAAAAACTTTTTTTCTTCTGATTGCATTGTTTTTGGTATTGATCTAAGCATTTCGTCAATGGCTCCGATTTGCTCTTTATAATCCATTTCAACCTTGATATAATCACCCCACAGTCAGAGACAATGTTGATTCGTCTTTTGGATCTTGATAAGTGCGCAATATGTTATAAACCGCGCCGTTATAAGTAACTTTTTGTGGAGTTATGAGTGTTCCGTTTAATAATATAGACATTGAGTCATAATCTTCTGGATCAATGTCTATATTTAGTTTTGGTTTCAAACCAACTCCATAGGCCTGATAAAACTCACTTCTAACGCATGATGATTTTGTGCAAAATATTTCTTTGCTTGTTTCGTTAATCTGGCTTCCAGATCCAACACGAATAATTAAGGTGCAAATATCATTTCTCATGGTGTTGGCACCTCGCTATATTCACTCGCAAGAGACATCGCTATTTTTGCTGATTGGTACGCCTGCATATATCTGTCAGCTTCGCCGTTATAGTTCATTTGCCATCGCAAATAAAGTCTGAGAGTAGCCAAAGAAAGCATGTCGCCGGTGGGTATGATATTAACTCCACTCATACTCAGATCCGTTTGACATGCTTTCTTTAAAATATCAAGCTCATCATCTAATTTGTTGTGGCTGATTCTGACCATGCTGCGCATCTGTTCCGTTGTTACATTAATGGTCAGCATATAACCACCCCTTTATTAAGCTGACTTTTTGGTTACGGTTACCAGGGAATTAACATCGATTGCTTTTCCATCGCAGATCATGATAGCCTTAGTTACCTGATCTTCTGTATCGTTATCCTCATAGGTTTTGATTGTCATGTTGTAATTTGCATTGAACATGTAATCAGACCAGTCAAACAGGAACGCCACAACAGTGTCAGAAGTGATAGTTGCTCCAAGGCTAGTCATGTAGTCGTTTAACACAACTCTTCTGCCAAGCAACGTTCTTTCCGGCTGTCCGTTAATGCCATAGTTTACTCTGGCAATAGGCTGTTTCTGATCGTCAACCATTCCGATAAATTTCATAAATGTTTTCTTTGTCATGTTCCATACTGCGTTTGTCTCGTAAGCAAGCGGTAAAGCTGCTTCTGCATCAACAAGCGTTGCATATGTAGGATTTGCCGCTGCAGCAATTTCAACGTTCTGTCCTGAAACTACGGTTTCAGCCAGCACACCTTTAGGCTGACCGGTTCCGGTTCCTGAAATGAAAGCCTGCTCCTGTGCTTTTACCATAGCTTCTGATACATTGTTTACAAACTGTGTCTCAAATACTGCTAATGTCATGACAGACGTTTCAAGAGTCATGGAGATTGCACATCTCAGTTTGTAGCCCTTAATATCAATCTGCCCGGTTGTTTTCTTCTGTTTGTCGGAAGTTCCACCCTCTGCAACCCATGTTGCTACTGGCTTAACGGTGGAAGTAGGAACGGTTACGCCTGCCGCATATGTAGTTCTTGTAACCAGCGGAAGAATCATTCCGGTGGCTTCCATTTTCTCAATGATCCGGTTAAGTACTGTCGGTGAAATTACTGATCCCACATCACTGGTCTTTGTAGTGGTGGAAGCGTTTGTAAATTTATCAGGAATAGGCTTACCCGCTACCACGTAGTTCATAAATGCTTTTCTGTATTCAACAGAATCGTAAATATCTTCCGGTTCTGCAGCAGGAGTAGCGGACGGAATTGTAACAGCTCCGGAAAGGTTTAAAAGTGGAGTATCTCCTAATGCCTTAAGATTTGCTTCTGCTTTTGCCTCATTGGAAAACTGTTCATCGAGCTTTGCAGCTGCATCAATCTTTGCATTGGCTTCATCAAATTTTCCGGCGTTAATAAGTTCCTGCGCCTCGTTCTTCATAGCTTCTCTTTTTGCTACATATTCTTCTCTTCTCATTAAAAATCTCCTTTCAAATTAAGCAGGCGTAATCTGGCTTCTGCTTTTTGCTTCTCTAAATTTTTGGCATTAAAAAAATCCGTGGCATTATTGCCCGGACCCTTAATGAGGTTTCTTAATTTTTCAATTGCTTCTGGCGGGATTCCGCCGATAGAATTCGTAAGCGGTATCCGGCTGTCTTGGAACATTACTTTGTCAACAAATCCATAATCAACGGCCTGCTGTGCACTTAACCACGATTCCTTATCCATCATGGAAAGCAGTTCTTCTTTTGACATTCCAGTTTTATCCACGTAGGCATTCACTATGGCTTCATCTGCCGTCCTGAGTACTTCCGCCTGATGTTCCATAGCTTTGTGGTTTCCGCTGGCATAGCTTGAAACCTTATGTATCATGTACATTGCCGTAGGGCTTATTTCTGATTCTCCGGCTTCTGCAATTACTGATGCAGCGGAGCCTGCAAGGCCAACAATACGGATCTTTTTATTTCCTTTGTAAGATCTCAAAGCTGTGTAGATTTCAGATCCGGCAAATATGTTACCACCCGGGCTGTTGATTTCGACTTCAATATCTTCCCCGTTTGCTTCTGCCAACTGTTTAGATATTCCTTGTGGTGACGTGTGTTCGATTTGCAACCACTCGTAAACCAAGGCATCACTATTGCCTACAATCTCACCTTTTACATCAATCTTTTTCGGCACTCTTCTCACCACCTTTCAATAAGGCATAGATTGCTGCCTTTGTTTCTGCTATGTTATCAAGTTTCATATTAGATAAAAGGTTTGTGACCTTATCCACTGTTTGGGTGTCAAGTCTACGTAATGGCTTATCACCATCGGCTACTGGGCTGAGGTTAAATGTTTCACGCCACTCATTTGGAGTAAGCGCGCCACGATCTACCATGGCTTGTAATGCAAGTTTTGTTGATAGGCTGGCACATTGTAAGTTAGATGCATCAAAGTAAATGCTGTTACCAAAGCCGCGCTCACGGCGGTTGAATAGCTTTCGTGTATATTCTGATGATAATTGAAGTGCATCGGGTTCTATTTTGCTTTCAAAATAGCTATTCCATTCATCTTCTGTATAAGTGGAATTTACTATCTTTTCATTGGTATTAAAAAACTCATATATACGTTTTTTGGTGCTGTCCATCTGTAGTGCGTTTGGTACATAATCTTTTGGCTCTATTCTTACAACGTCCGCTTTGGCATCAGCACCGGCAGCACCAAAAGTTTTGCTTGATACGCTTAGATAGTTGTCAACAAATTTTTGTACGTTCTCTTTTAAATCCTCTGGCCTCATAGGGGTGCTATACTTTAACAACCATCTGATTGCTCCGCTGTTTTTAATAGCGTTTACGATTCCCTGATCCGTTGTAGTAAGAACATCCATAATCTGCTTTAATGGCAACTCTGGAGATTCTCCAAAAATGTCGTTGTTGTTGAAGTCATTTCTCAAATGAATTATTTCAGTATAAGGAAACATCAAAGTATTTCCATTCAAAAAATAAAATTTCAAATACAAATTTGTGTCAAAGTATTTTGCTTCAACGCCTGCTGCCGGTACGGGATATAGCTGAATAGGTATTCCGTTATCGTCTCTAACTATCAAAATAAATGCATTGTTGTTAAGCGCAAGTTGTGTCGCTACTTTTTCTTGCATAACCTGACCAGACATTAAAGGATTTGGCTCTTCCAATAAAAAACGCATATACACATCTGGATTAATTGAAATCGAACCGTTAAAATTGCGTATATGCTTTGCTTTTAATTTTCCTATTGATTTTGCGTACGGCCTTATACAGGCACGTATAACGTCTGAGTCAAACAGTTTGCCGTTCCATGCATAATATCCATTTCCTAGTTCTGTAATCATTTTAAAAGCTGACTGCATAGCAACATTATTAATTGCCATTTTAATATTTGATATTATTCCCAATTTTACCTCCTTTCTATATCAGGCTTTGATATTCAAGCATTTTATCTTGCAATATTTTATAACCATCAATAAGAGCCGCCGTGCCATCAATACGGTTTCTTGAATCAGTGGTTTTTACAAGCTGAATGTTTCCATTTACATCAGTTTTGACTACTGAATTGAAAAAGCACCACTTGTCTATTGGATTATCGTTATAAACAACCTTTTTTGCTTGCAAGTCGGCTTTTAAATCCTTCATAGGCTGGCTGCAAGATATAACACCTTGTGGTACTCGTATCATTGACTTTTCGCCAAATTCATTTTTAAATTCTTGTAAAAGAGAATCATCTATATGCCACGAATCATATCCAATATATAATATAAATAGGTCTTCTTTATCTCTTAGATCGCAAAACCAATCAAGCATAACCCGTTTATTTACTTTATTTCCTTCGACAGTTCTTAAATAACCTTGATCTTTCCACAGCTGATATGGAACATTATCACGTCCTTTTCTATCTCCTTCAAGTTCTTGCCTATCAAGAACTGCCTGTGGAATCCAGTACATTTGTTTTATGTAAATGCGATCATCATTGCGCTTCATGCACAAAGCTTTTGCTGCGTTTAAATCTATTGAATCAGCAGCGTCCATTCCGCCAATTGCATACCTGAATTTGTGATTAAATGTTTCTTTATTTTCAAAATCCTCATATCTCAACCATGCAGCCTCTGACGTTTGCTTCATGTTAAAATCTTTGACCATTACAGTAGGCTTAAATGAATCATCGTCTTTAGCTTTTTGCACCATTTGTCTCAGGTAGTCAAAACTTTTTATAGTTCCAAGCCCCGGGTTTGCTTTTACCCAGCACTCTTCTTTATTCCACTCTTCTATGTTATCAAGTTCATAAATAAATGGTAAAAAGCGGTTGTTTTCTTTTTCTCCATAAATAATCTTTGAAGCGTATTCATACTGGCTGTCAAAAATACCCTCTCTTATAAATCCGTTTGTTGTAATGCAAAAAAGAAGCGGTTGCTGTCTGGCTCCCATTGACTGCTTTACCAGATCGTATATATCTCTGTTCTTAATTGCTGCCAATTCATCGATAACGCCGCAATGTGTGTCCAAACCATCAAGGCTGTTTGCGTTGCTTGCAAGGGCCTTAATAAACCCCATATTAAACTCACAATACAAGTCCGCAGCTCTTTTCCTGATGTGTTTTTTAAGCAAAGGCGACTGTACCCGCATTTTGTTTGCAGCATTAAATCCAAGCTTTGCCTGATCCAGCATGGTCGCCACGTTGTAAATCTGTGGAGATCCTTCCTTGTCATTAACAAGCATATCTAATTCAACGGCGGCGGTCTCTGTGGTTTTACCATTTTTTCTACCTTCGATTATCAGGACTTCATTGTATTGTCTTAGGTCATTATCATCAACAAATCCGAATATGGCCTGCAGTCTGGCTTTCTGAAATAATTCAAGCTGCAGCGGAGATCCGAGTTTACCGGTCGGCAGTTTGCAGAACTTTTCAATAAATGTGGTGTGTCTGTTTGCTATATCATAATCAAAGTGAAATTCACCTGGATTTAAAAACTGTTCCATTAAGCGATCAGACATTCTCTTCATTTTTTCGCAGGCGTTTATTCTTCCATCGGCTATCTGAGTGAAATATTGCTCAAACTCTGTCAACGCTTACCACCGCCCACGAATTCGAGAAGTTCATCGGCTTCCTCTTTTCCTTCCGGAAGGAGATCGGTCAGCTGTTTCACGATTTTCTGGTATGAGGTATTCATAGTATTATACAGATCAGCAACCGGACGTTTACGTTCGTATGGTTCTTGCTTGTCGCTCTGTGCAAACTTTTCAACAAATCCGTTGCAGTCAAGATCTTCCTCAAAGTCTTCCAGACTGACACGCATAAAAGCAGCCCGTTTTATCAATCCCTCAACTGACTGCTTTTTATTTTCGTCCAGATTCTTGAATATCTTTTTAAGTTTGTTTTCCTCTTTTCTAATCCTCGCAGCTTTATCCAAATTTCATCATCTCCTTTCATTGGGGAGGGGGTACTGTAAAACTTCACGCGTAAAATTTGATGTGGGGACTCGGTGAAATCAAAATAACCCCCGCTTTCGTTTAAGGGGGGCCTATGGCATTGCGTCAGAACGGAATCGTCCGCCTTTGTTTCTATTTACCCGCCGTTTATGGCAGTTAGTGAACGGAATTGTCCTTGTCGTGTATATCAAACGCTTTAGATACAACACTGATTCTTTCTTCTTCGCTTAATCCCATAAGACAATCAATACAATCCATATATATCTTTTGATCTGAGTCAGTAATTGCTTTTGATTCTGCAAGTCTATCTATCTCTTGCTTACAGTACACGATGTTTTCATCTTCCACATTCCAATCATCAAGTACTATATGTAGTTCCCCTCCGCTTGCTCCTACCATTTCAAATACCATTGTCGTGGCCTGTGTTGCTTTGGCTATGCTGTTCATTCTATTACCTCCCAATCATCAGCCATCAGATCATCTGGTGTTGGGTTCCAGAACTTTGGTTCGCTATGCTTTTTGAGTAGAGCGATTGGTTCAGTAAGCATGAATTCAACTCCGCTCCCTCTCCACGACTGTCGTCTTATTGTTAAGGTTGTATCTATAGCTTTCTTTATTACTTCATGTATAAGCATTCTCCTGCCCTCCCAATCAATTATAGATACGCTTGCCGCACTCCTTACACTCATGTATGTGGTGTGTACGCATTACTCCTGGTCTCTCAGCATCAAGGTAAGTGCGTATGTACTTTGTCTTGCTATGCTTGCACCATAATCGTTTAATAAGCTTCCATATCATTCTGCTTCCTCCCTCTCAATAATAGGAACCGGATTCCCTTCTGCATCAAACGTGCATCGGCTCCGGTTCTCTCTCTGCTTTATGAAGTGTCCTTCTTCCCTGTCATGGCATTCCTTGCATTCGAATTCAAGGTTATCATGGCTTAACGATATCAGCGGATCATTTATATTCTCAGGTGTCAGCGGTATCTTGTGATGCACCATGTATCCAAGCCTCTCATGGCATTGCTCGCACAGTCCACCATCAATCGCTATACGCTCCGCTATGTATGCTTTTCTGCATCTGCGCCATGGCATACCATCATAGAATGATCTGGCGAATTCTTTAGCCATCTATGACCGCCACCAGTTCGGTTCTAGCGTCAATAACCTCGCACTTTATGCCAAGTTTATCGGTATATTCTTTTGCGAGTTCTTCCCTGTCGCATTTGCGGTAAGGAGTTATTGTCCTGAACACTATCATTTTAGAGTCTATTGATATGACTGGAACCACATTTACTTTACCATCGTTGTCAATCATAACTAACCCTGGAATGTCTTCAATTGATTCGCTTAATTCTTTTGCAACTCCCAATAGCTTGTCAAATCCTTTTCCAGCTTCAACATCTATTGTGACCTTTTTGGTTAATTTCTTTGGCGGTATCCATTCCGGGCTATTATCACCGTGCCAAACTGTATCTGTGTCATTTCTTTTCCATGCCCCAAGTGGTTCATTTGGCTCTTTTTCTATTTCGCACTTTTCCATTCTATGTGTCCACCGTTCAATTCTTTCGCCGCATTCACATACATGAATGTCTCTTGTTCCAATTTTTTCAAATACGTGATATCTTCCACATTTTCTACACTGACATACTGTTACTTCCATTTCTTATCCTCCTTAATTTTTGACATATAAAAAGCACCAAGGTAATCACCTCAGTGCTTGTGTTTAATGCAATATTTTGCTTTCCAGCGTTACCCCTTTTCCGGGTTCCGCCACCTTTATCCCTTTACCGTCATAGTAATAAACAGCTGCCCGGTCAATGTCTCTGATTGTTTTGTACTTCTGGCAGATCAATGTGATACCTTCATTCATTTTCTTGCAAAAGATCATTTTATCTTTTTCGCTTGCGGTATACCACGGATCACTTTTTACAGTGACGTGAAATATATCATCATCAACCGCTTCTATTTTGTCTACATTATCAAACGTATAAGCATAATTGAATAACTCTTTTGCCATTGAATCATAGTCTATTTTAGGTTTCAACAGCATTGATATTATCCAGATAACTATTACTACTCCGACTAATATAAGTCCCGCCCATAACCCGTAAGGTTTCTTTCTCTTAGCTTCTTCCACTTTGTTTCCCTCCTTTTCTACCAGTATATAACATATTGGAGGAAAAGAAAACACCCACCATGGTATCCACGGCAGGCATTTTCTAAGGAGGTGTCATATGAAGTCTGGCTGAGCGGCTACATCTGGATTTGAACCAGAATTACAGTCAGGGGCGATACTGCTGTTCTGCCATTTGAACTATGCGCCGTTATGCCGGATTCGAACCGGCACGCCCTTATTGATTTTGATAAGGTCTATTAAGGGGAACTTTTAGACCGCTTATGTGTTTCCTCGGGGAGAAGGAAAATGGGGGAAATATGTGTCGGGGAGGTTTTACACTTTTCCCATCTTAATTATAGCATAGGGACCGCGTGACAAACGTGACACTTTCGCTTGACAGCAATAAATTTCAGTTTACATGTCTCTCTAATAGATTTAACAATCTATCTTGCATGCCATTTGTCGTGTCTACGCAACTGCTTATTATGGCGTTCATTATTTTATTAACTTCTTTTTCAGTGAATGATATTTCATCTGTTTGAACGCATAGTGCCCGATAAGACATGTCAAAAGCTTTTCTCAATGGTGTTTTTTCTTGTTCTGTTTTTGTATAATTAAGTTTATCAGAGTCACATAAAAACTCTTTAACAATTAACTTTGCTTCTTCCTTTTCCATATTCTCCAATCTCCTTTAAATTCTAATTTAATTTGCACGCATAAACCTTGAAAACGCCTGCTTGCACATATCAGCCGTGTATCCCTCTCCCATAGCCTCTGCGACCCCTTTCCACGTCCGTATGCCGTCTATGCAGTAGAATAGTAGTATACGTCTAGTTTCGCTCTCTTCAAGGCTATAAATGAATTCCTCGGCTTCTATGATGCCTTTTTCTCTCTGTGCTATGGAAAGTTCTTTCCTTGCCTTTCTTTCCCTTAACTCAGCCCGTTTCTTATTTAGTTCCTGATGGTCCTCACTTCCCCGTATCTTGCAGATACCGAGTGGCTTTTTCCCTCTCTTTCCTCTGGTAACAATGTCAGTTACTTCTCTTTCCAGCGGGCGCATGGTGTCTATCTGATCCTGTAACTTTCTTACTCTGGTTTCTTCATCGTCAATCTCTTTGCAGATAGATACAAATTGTCTGAATGTGTTTTTATCAGCTACCACGCTTTCCACCTCCTGCCATAGCCTTTAAAGCTTCTGTGGTAAAGTCCCAGTCACGAAGCATTTCATCATCAATCCCGTTTCTCATTGGCTTATGCTGTTCCGGGATAAATAAGTATCTGCTTTTATATCTGTTACCAGAGCTTGCATAAGTTGATACGTGATCCGGTTTAATCCCCAGTAGCTTACTCGCATCTTCCGAGTTGTAACTGCCGATTCTTTCATCGCCTTTTTCGCTATCGTATACCATGTAAATTGTCGGTTTTGACATACTTAATCCTCCTCTACAAGTAAGTGCTGACCGTATCTATTTCTCTCGTTTATTTCGTTGAGATCAATTCCCTTTTTTAGATATTTTTCTTTTACAGCCTTAACAAACCCACCGCTAAATTCTTTTGCCATTGATGATGGCTTTATTTTTATTGTTAGCTTTTCTGGTGTGCATTGCTGATAGTTTGGATCCATTGCTTTTATTTTTGCCTGGCGCGCTTTTTCTTTCATTAATTCATCTTGAAGGTCCAATGACTTAATGCTTTTTTCTTTTCCACAATGCTTACATACAAAATCATATTTTGAATGTGCAAATATTGTCATTGCCAATGGGTAATATTCAGAAACATTGTATAATTTATATTCATGCCTGCACATTACGTTCATTCCTCCCTTATCTTGGCTTCAATGTCTTTTCTCAGGTTCGTCATAGCCTGCACAACGCGGTAGGTGATTTTCTTCGTCTCGGCATCGTGCGTCTTTATGAATGTATCATCAAGGGTCTGTATGTGGTTGTCGATTATGCTCATGACCAGATCCAGCTTCGTTTCCGTAGTATCCAATTTATTCCGGTTGAAATTACTTTCCTCAACTATGTGCTGCAGCTTCATTTCTGCAAGGCTCACTGTCTTTTCTTCCATGGCCCACGCCCCTTTCTTGCAATGTTGAACATGATATTCAAGAATGTGGCAACTACCAGCAACCCTGTTCCAAGTTCTGGCTGTGCCAATCCAGTTCCTACCGCATACAATAAAACCATTAAGTTAACATATATTCCGATAACTTTTATAACTTCGGTTCCTGCTTCATACAATTTCTTTTTCAATTTGATTCCTCCTTATTAACATGAATTGCTAGACAGCCCATGTCTGAGTCTAATTCTTCAAGTTCATTGTCGTCTGTCCATGACTGCAATTTAAATAGAATAAACCCTATCTCCCTGGCTACCCTTATCCAACTGCCCTACCCTTAGGGATTTTTTGCTACTCTCGGTTGTCTGCCAAAGTGCTTCCGTTTCCAAAATATCTTTCAAGTATATTTCCCTGTCAATTGGTTGTTCGCACTCCCAGTTCATAGCGTATATTCTTTTTCTTACCTAGGCAGATACCAATGCGCTATTTATGTGCATTAACTCGACACCCAATTCTTTGCTTATCTCCTGCTTTATTGCTTCTGCTGCGCTTTCGTTGTTTTCATACAGGAAGAAATCTGGCTTGAATCTTTGCTTGGCAATGCAATAATTCAAAAACAATTCCCACCCCAAGCCTGAAGGTTCTGTTTCTCTTCCGTTATGTTGGGCAACGCTCCAATAAGTACATGGACTGCCTCCTAATAATATTTTTTTCATGTTTTCAAAAGGAGCCGATGCGCATCTTCCTAGGAAACTCCGCCTCCTTTCTTATTCAGTTAAATCCTAATTTAGTTAACCATGCTCTCCGGGATAAACCCTGGGTAATCCTCAAATTTCATTTGCCCTTTGATTTCATTATTGGCAGTCTTCTTCTGCTCGTTATCCCATGCCTGCCTAAATGCTTTGTATGAATTGTACTGTTGGCGGTATCTATAGCTGTCACCAAACACATTCCATGCGGCTTTAACCAGGTTTGGTTCATACGGTTTTATCTTTTCCAAATCCTCCGTTGCCTTTGCTGATATTGAGCACCCACAACACCCTGTACGTGTTAAGCCGTACACCTCATAGGCATCTGAATAACGGATATTGTAGTAATTTTTGTACCACTGTTTATCCGCGTCTGATACATAAAACAGGGGTCGCAGCCTAAACTTTCCGTCGGCTGTTTCAGAAAAGCACATAGATGTATTATCCTTTCGTGGAACGGATCTCATACCACCCTCGTCTCTGCGCTCTCCCGTTATTACCATATCGAATGATTGTTGAACACTGTGCGCCAGCTGCTTTTTGCAATAGTCGCAGCATTTGTTACTAACATTAAATGGGATCGGATTATCAGTTATAAAATCCAACATATACTTTGATGAATTTATGACTAATTGAATATCTGGCCTTGGCTCTCCCTTGGAATTGCAGCAACACAAAAAATTAATCGTTGTTTCACACCCAGGATAGCGTTTTTTAAGTTCCTCTCGTTTTGCCGCTTTATCCTCTGCGTCTTCGTATTCCTTATGTATTGACAGCGGTATATTTTTACGCTGTATGCCCTCTATCCCGGCTGACATAATTTTTGAAACAAACGGCTGACCATATTCCCTTGTGGCCTGCACGATATTTTTCTTTGGACGGTATCTGGTAATCGTTACGCCATACAGTGATTCCACTTCGCTCACATGACGCTTTATCGCTTCCATTTCAAGTCCTGTGTTAAAAAAAGCATAATGGATTGGAGGTAGGCCGAATGTCTCGCGTACCTGCTCTATCATGTGAAGAAGAATATCGCTATCACTCCCACCTGAATAAGAGCATGTCGCATTTGGGTGTTCCCTGAGTCTTTTCGCAATAATGCTTTTTATAGCCTCAAATTTAGCCGGTGCGTCAAAGTCCGCATATGCCGGACGGTCTGTATATACTTTGCTTTTAAAAGTCTCTTTCATTGTTTTACCGAAAGGAGCCGTCATGACCTTGCCCAGCTGGAGCTCCGGTCCTTTCTGATATTTTTAATTCTCTAAATTCATTAAACTTTGGTTTAGTAACCACTTCTCAAATATTCATCAGTTGCCATTTCGTTATCATTTTTATCATAAAAAGTATTCAGCTTACAGTTCATGCAGGTTTCGCATGGTTCGTCATTATCTTCTGACTTCTGGAAGCCATCACATTTTCCGTTTGCCTGATGTGGCTTTCCCATTGCCGTGATTAAACTGCAATGATCTAATGTCCGCTTACCGGACCATGGATATTTTCCCATCTTATCACCTTCCCTTGGGTTTAATTTCCTAAATTTCATTCATGATATGAATATCCAACGTTCCCTCGCTTGCAGATATTCCAACAACATAACTTTCCGCACATCGGTTGAAATCCGCTACCGTAGGGCAAAATGAAGTTCCGAAATCATCTTCGTAAATAGATATCCTTCCGTTAATTTTTATAATTCCGGCAATATGCTTTAACTTTAAATCTTCCATAGTTTTTCCTTTCTGCATTGTTACGATAAATTTGGTGTTAACTTTTGTTTTTTTAATTAATTCTTCAATGGGCATTCCAAGCTTTCTGTATTTAGAAAACATCTTATATTTAAGATTGTTTTTCCTGCAAAACTCAGCCATTGTCATAATTTCGCCTTTGTAATTTATCATTACATTACTGGTTTTATTGTTTGCTTGTTGAATATCGTCAGCCCATCTGCAATTTGACGGTTCATAATCCCCATTTGTATCTATTCTGTCAATTGTTAATTTTTCAGAATAACCGTTTGATATTGACCATCTTTTAAAGTTCGAGTAATCGTCCCATTCCGGGCAAACTTTGATTCCTCTTTCTCCGTATCTTTTGTATTTACCGTTGTTGGGGTTATTGCATCTTTGCCGCATGGTCTTCCAAATAAAATACAGTCTCGTTCCGGATCCTCCATGTTTCCAATGGTTGTGGTTTCCGTTAGGTGCTGCCATATCGTTTGTACCTCCTTAAGAAAAGGGCAAACCTTCATCTTCCACGCCGTCCGGTATATTCATAAACCCGTCCCCAACGTTTGACGGCTCCGGTCTGCTCTGTTGGTGATTGTCGCCGGCACCCTTGCTGTCTGCAAACTCCTGATCTTCCACAACGATATCCGTGGTGTAGACTTTCACGCCGTCTTTGTTCGTATAGCTTCCGGTCTGGATCCTGCCAGAGATCAGCACTCTTATACCTTGCCTGAAATACTTCTCTGCAAACTCCCCAGCCTTGTCGAATGCCACGCAGTTGATGAAGTCTGTATTCTGCTCATTCTCTTGGCTCTTGCGTCCTCTCCGGTCTACTGCCAGAGTGTACCTTGATATTGCCATGGAACGCTCTCCCTGGGAGTATCTTGTTTCGGGGTCACGGGTCAGGCGTCCCATTAAAATTACTCGGTTCATAGATTATCCTTCCTTTCGCTTACCTGTTTCATGAATATAAACCAATGTGTTTTTGCTCTCTTATCTCCGAAAAGTGGTTTATAATTTATTGCTTTCAGAATTTCACTTGTTTTTATCTGTTCCTCGTTCCATTTGAAAACCAGTGTTCCAAACGGTTCGAGTACTCTCATGCATTCGTCAACTCCGCGTCTTATGTATTCTGGCCAATCTTCTGGCAGTACTCCGTATTTCTGGCGCAACCATGATTTTTCTCCGGCGTGTATTAAATGTGGAGGATCAAACACAACCATTTTAAAAGTGTTATCTTTATAAGGCATATTTCGGAAGCCTATAATTTCATCAGGCTTTATAATCAACGCCCTTTTGTCACACAGAGTTGTTTCAAGTTCTCTATTGTCAGCAAATATCACGTTTGGGTTCTCTTTGTCAAACCAAAACATTTTACTTCCGCAACAAGCATCTAAAATGTGTTTCATCAAATCACCTTTCCGCCATGCTTATATGGTCTGGTCATGTTAAATCCGTGCTTTTCGGCAATAGCAGCCTCCAGATCAATCCCGTAGTGGTCGCACATATCCATGATTCTAATAACCGTGTCAGCCAGTTCACTCGGTATCCCTTCCGGCTTCCCTTTGTCTCCGTAATATGTTTCTGTTGGCTGTCTGCCGTCCCTGTATTCCTGCAAAGCCTCTGAAAGTTCGCTATGGCATAATGCGATTAACTCCCCGAACGTTCTTTCTTCTCCGTCCCACCAGCCATGTTCACGGGCATTCTGCCCTACTTCTTTTACTATCTCATTTATCTGCATTTTTGTTTTCCTCCTGCGGCTTCTCGCACCGTTCAAACTCTATTACCCATACCCATGGATTTGCTACCCACCCGTAACGATTAATGTCAGTTTTCTTGATTGTGGTATCCCACAACTTACTGAAGCATTCACAGCCACCTTTCAACACCATGTCGCTGTCACACCATTGATAGCTTCTGCATTTCTTATTGCAGGCAGATTCAGTACCTTCGCTTTGCGCCTGTTCAACAGTAATGTTTCGTAATCTCTCCACCCGTACATTTGTTACCTTTAACCAGATACGGGCGGCTTCCTTTGGCATGTGGATTGAAGGTCGCCATTTGATTAAATCTTTATCAATATGTGGGTAATCTGCCTTGTATTGAATATCATAGGCTCTTGGCTCCGGATCAAATAATATTTGTGTTGTATCAGAACCATAGCACCATGTTTCCCGTACATAGAGGATATCGTCACCATTGCAAGGAGGGGTCCAGTACAGTTCTTTTCCCTGATATTTTTTATACTCTTCTTCCTCGAAAACTGAATATTTCCACTTGCCGTGGTTATGACCAGCCATAATGTACGCCAGTGTCATTTCCGGCTGTGGCTTAACCACTCGCCTTGTCACCGTCTTTCTCCCGTCCAGTATCGCTCGGACCATATCGGTGTTGAACAAAATTGGTTTAACGCTCATGCATTTCCTTTCTCGTGCCCCGCGGCACACCCTGTTAGCCCAAATCCCACCCGTTTTGCCTTTTATGGCGGATTGTTCGTCTTAACCTGAAACTCGTTTTAAACACTTACCACGCACACCCGCGCCGCTGGAAGTAAATCTCTTTATATGTCATGGTCGACTGTGCCTTAACTGTCTTGTTCCCGCGCTTGGCGTTGTATTCGATGATTGCCAAATGCTGCAGCTTCTTCACAATCTTTGCCTTATGTAAAATTCTGTTTCCCCTGACATTGTCTTCACCGAAGAACTTCGCAACTGGTGTACTGTATGTTACCTTATCGCCGTGTTTAAGAGATTCTTTCAGGGCTTCTATGTCTTTGAGTGATACTGTAACCTCTGTCATTTCTGATCCCCTTTCAAAATCCATATTCGTACAGATCGTGGTCCTCGATATACCAGTCACCGCATACTTTATAGATCCTTACATCGTCTAACTGTTCATCTGTCAGCTGTCCCCATGGATTCACCTTCCATAACATTTTCTTGATGAATTCACGCCGGAGCTTAATTTCTTCTGCTGTCATATCCTTTTCCATGTGCCTTGTGTGGTCCGTTACTTTCGGGCGGAACATACAAAGTTTAATTGCTCTCGATTCGTCCAATGTTATCCCCCTTTGCTTCGATCAGCTGTTTTATATTAGCCTGCGCGATCCTCACATTCTCCGGCAACTTACGTGTTTCCGCTGATCTCCGGTATTCTGCCTCATAGAACCCCTTGAATTGCGCCCTGAGCGTGTTAAACTGGTCATACTGAGACTGGCATATATTCTGGAACCCGATACGCTCCACGGTCTTTCTTACGGTTTCTGACATACTGTCAAGGGCTTCGCGTTCTCTTGGGTATCCGTATCTCCTGATAGCCTTTGTAACTTCGCCCCAGGCTTCGTCTGCATCTGGAAGCCTGTCGTCTGTAATATCTGCCGCTATTGACATTAGTTCCGCGATAGTAGGAGGGAACTTATTTGCAAGCGTATACTTTTTCAGTGCAACAATTGCGGTCTGGAAAGATAATTCTTTTAGCAAGTCATACCACCATTCCATCTGATCCGGTGTTGAAAGTAAGTTTTCTTTGGGGAACGCCGTTTTTAATCGGTCGGCGAACACCGCAAACTCTTTAATTTCCATTCTGTGCCTCCTTTGCTGCCACCCAATTAAGCATCATATCTCGGCTTTGCTGCTGCTTTTCAACCGGATTACTTGATTGGCTGTTGGCTGGTTTATATTTCTCCGTTTCTTTTTTCTTTACTGCATCTACAACCCATTTTCTAATAGCAAGGTTACAGTCCTTGTAAGACTTCCCGTGCATCTGCATATATTCATCAAGGAACTGTATTGCCTGCCGTGACATATTCTCTCCGTAGTCACCAGAAAGACGTTCAACTTCTTCATCTGACAAAAGCACGTGTCCGTATTCCCCTCTCTTATGACGTATCTTTGCAGGATCGGTATATGTATTACTTCTTACCTTCTTACCTTCTTTCCTTCTTTCTTTCTTACCTTCTTCTATTGTTGTTAATTGACTGTTAATTGACTGTGATTCGTCTGTGATTTGAATGTGATCTGTCTGTGATCTGTCTGTGATTTGGCTGTTAATGTCTTGGTACACACAGTAATTATTTACCGTAAATACGCTGAATTTAGTGTGTGCTTTGACTGTGATTTCTCCGGTAGATAGCAAGTGCTTTAATGCTGTTCTTACCTCATTTATAGTAAGCCCTAAATCGTCAGATAATTTGGGGTAGGAGGATACGAAAGAACCGCGTGGAATGTCTATCCCTTGAAACTTTCCTTCTTTCCAATTGGCTTTAAACACCATGTGAAAAAATAAGTCCTTAGTATTACGATCTTTGTACCACTCCCACTCCAAAATCTTCCGGTCGAACTTTACAAATCCTCCTTCTCCCACATTATCACTCCTTAGGTAAAAGCTTTATCAGGTCTGCTGGGTCGATCCAGCGGAAAGATAAACAAATTGCATTTTTTGAAGTATCAAACCATTTATCTTGAGTTTTTGTATAGTGTCCACAATGGTTGTAGAAATATTGTGCATCATCATATACTAATATTACGTTTCGACCATTATCAGGCTTCTCGCTCATCGGTCTAAACAGCTTCGAAATATCCGGCGTATCAATCTCGCAATCCAGTTCTTTTTCTGCTTCCGATACGGTCAGGTGACGCTTCGGCTTTTCTTTCCAGTCACCGGTGCAAACAACATCTGCAAATTTGCGTCTTGATTCTTTTAAGTTGTACTCTGTAAAGCCTTTTTCTTTGGAATACTCAAGATATGTACCATTACAGAAATACGTCTTCCCGTCCGCATTTGCCTTTATAATCATTTCATCAAGTCTCATTGTCTATCTCCTTCCCCTTCATGCTCCACGATCAAAACCTCAATTCGTGGATTCTCTTTGTCGCAGTAAAAATCATCTGTAAACCCGGTCACAAACTTCCAGCCATCGTCCTGCAGCACCTTACATTTGACAAGAGCGTCCTGGATTACCTTTCTGCCGAAAGATGATACATTGTCATGATCTCGCTTCCTGTTTGGCTCATACCAAGTGAATTTAAGCATCACGGGTTTTTCTATATGTAACCGTCTTAGCTGTTCTCTGATGGCATACATGACGATCTTTTCATTATCTGCTTTCATCTTGTTGCCTTTATATGGATTAGTGCGGCTGGCTCCGGTATAATCGTTAAGCCCATCAAGCCTGCCTTTGATTATAAATTTGTATTCCATAGGCTCCTTTCTGCTCCACCGCAGTCATTTAAAACGGCGGAGCCTGTGAATCTATAAGTAACTTTTTCCATATCTCTTACGGAATAATTCTCTTACTGCATATTGTGTAAGGCCGGAAGCAATCATTTTATTTTCCCATGCAAGCTGGCCGATCATTTTTGACATTTTCTCTGCCATTGGGTTGTCATGAATCCGGTTTTTAACATCACCCATGTTGTGACAGCGGTTACAAGACGGAACCTTTAATCCATCATCGTCAGCGAGTTTCCGGTTAGATGATCCGAAAATTAAATGGTGTTCGCACTCTGTAGAACCGCCGCAGAAAAAGCAATACTCTTTATTGTCAGTAAGAATAGAATCCATGCTATACCTCCCCTAACAATTCACTGTAATGGATTGGTTTTTCAAGCACCTTTGTATGCTTACAATAGTCACACATACCGCACCTGATAGGCTCCATTTCGCCATTCTTAAGCATTACGATCTTAGGTGTATTACTTTCAACCTCAATAAGTTTTTCTCTCAGGTGATCGTCTGGAATCCAGATCAATTCAATATCGGTTTCCGGTTCCTTTGAGGCTGCAGCAATGTAAAACGGAAGTCTCAATCCGGTATTCTGATAGACAACTTCCTGATATACTGCGCCCTGGATATCATAGCCCCAGTATTCAATGAAGTTCATATAACCGTAGACTTTGGTATACTCTGCCTTATGTAACTCTCTCATGACTTTAAGGTCTACAATGGCTTTACCTTTAAGGTAACTGTCTATCTTAATTTTCCACTTGCTACCGAACATTTCAGCTGTCATAATGACCTGTTTTTCACCGCTCATATATTTCATGAAAAGTTCGTCACGCTCAATGCGATTAATGATTTCTTCAGCCTTTTTATACTCTGCCTTTAACGTTCCTTTTTGTGTGAAAATCTCTGGATTCTGTGCTTTGAATAATGCAAGCGTTCCTTCAAAATGAGCGTCTACATAGGAGCCAACTAATAAAGCTGTGGTCTTTTCCATCTGCCACTCTCCCGCGAGTTTTGCAAGTGCCTGCTCCTCACAGGCTGGCTTACCAATTGTTCCGCAAAAGTCCTTGTACTGGCTCACTGATAAATATTCTCTGGAAGCCTCCGGACTGAAATAATTTTCTGCTGTTAAGATCATGACTGGACCTCATTACTCTCTGCAAATACATCTGGTGCTTGCTGTGGCTTTTCTTTTGTAATATCTTCTACTTCACCCTCTACTGCGCAACCCATAAGGGCATTTGGTATATGGACCCTTGCAAAGAATGCTGATGCCCTGTAAGCAAGCATGAGCTCCGGCATTGTCTTCCATTTGCTTCCGCTTTTCGAATACCATTCCTCGTCTTTTGCCATTTGAATAGTTACTTCCGGGCCTTTTACAATCACATGGTCTTCAACTCTTTCGGCTTGCAAATAGCATCCGCGTGAATCAGTTCCTTTTTCTCCTGTGTATTCGTGATGTACATTTTTAAATCTTCCGCTTGCCATAATCATAGATGTGCACGCCTGACCGCTCCAAGAGGGTTTACCTCTTACAACATAAAGATTCTGCATTACCATCATAGGACTTACTCCCATGCGGTTTGCCATATCAACAGCTATGGTGCAATCCATAGGTTTTTGCTGGTATGCCTGTGGAACCAGTGAAGATGAAGCAAACATTTTACCAATATCATATAATTTCTGGAAACTCTCAGGATTTGAAAATACATCTACTGAAAGCCCTTTTGCCTGTTCTACCTGAATAATTTCGTTATCCATGTGATACCTCCTATAATTCCATTACGGTTAAATCCGGATCGTCAGTAGTACGTGTAGCAATGAACTGTAATCCCTTTTCCTTGCACTTCCGGTAAAGCTCGTTTCTCATGTCTGTGGAAAGTTTCTCCACGCCATCAATCAAGATGATCTGTAAACCGTTCGGTTTCTGAATAGCAACATCAATGCAAAGATCAAGCTTCTCACCGTCTGAAAGGTTGCTAATAGGCAGACCGTTAATAAGTGGGATTCCATTCTGCACTGTTAAACCATTGATCGGGATAGTTGCTTCCTGTAAAATCTCTCCTGGAAGTGTCCGGGCCTTTTCAATCTTCTCCGTAAGTAATGCCGTTTCTTCCACCAATTTTTCAACCTCAGTCTGCAAGTTTTCCATTCTCCGGTATTCGTTAAGGTGTCCCTTCATTTTCTCTACTGTTTCAGCCTGCTCAGATAGTCCAGAAACGTCCGTAAGCTCCTTTGTGGCGTAATCTTCATACTCTGCTAATTCGGCGTTGTATTTGGCGATATTGGCTTTATATGTCTGTTCTGCAACCTCGATCTTATCCAGTTTCTTTTCTCCAAGTCCAGCCAGATCCTTTTTGCATGACCGGATCTGCTCTTCAAGGGAAGCAATCTGTTCTTTCAGCCGTGTTTCTTTCCCGGTAAATTCACGGTCAATGGCGGAAAGTTCAATTTCCTTATCAGCTTCAAAACTACGGATCTTGTTAGAACGATTTTCAAGGAGTCGCTTTGCTTTTTCAATGGTTTCATTATCCTTGCGGATACGCTCGATCTGTTTATAAAGATCACCTACATTTTCAGACTCCCACTTCGAAGCATCGTAACCGGCAGGAATAGTGGAAGCGATATCTTCAATAAATGCTCTCTTATTTCTCATATCACGGTTAAGATCCTGCCTATGTTGGAAGTAATAGCCGTTATCTGCCTGGATATCATTAAGCACCTGTAAAATGTTCTGGTCATAGGAAATCCAGTCAGGGATTTCTCCAAACCATTCTTTAATCTTTTTTAAATCCCAGTCATACTCGATCATGTCAAGGATAATTGCATTCTGCTGTTTCTTATCCATTTCCATAAACTCTACTGGGGACAGCTGCAGGGTGGTGAAGATTTCACGTAAGAATGTTTCCGGGCTTCCGACCTCTCTACCATCTTTTTTCACGCTCTTATAGTCTGCCTGATTTGATCTTGATTTCCGGTCAATCCTGATCCCGTTATCGGTTTCAATAAGGATCTCGCCCTCATTCTCGCCGTTTCTGATTATGTAATCACGGTCTGATTTATTGGTAAGGCCGTACCGGATAGCATCAATAACAGAGGTTTTCCCAGCTCCATTCTTGCCAGAAAGCTCCACGCTCTGACCGTTCATTTCATATTCTCTAATACCGAAAAGGTTCTTAATCTTGATTTTTACACACTTCATATTGCATTCCTCCGATTTACCCTGTATAATTAGGGTTGAATTTTTGATTGATTTTTTTGTTCAACTCGCCAATCGGTGCGCCAACACCCTTTGGCATTTTTCTTTTACCGCCGTTCTGCCATGGATACTGGCTTAATCCTGCGGCTGATCCGTTACGGTTGATTTTGTTCTTCTTCATGATTCCTCCTTACTGCCAATCTTGACCGCTTACCGTGAATTTTGATCGGCATGATTCGCACTGAATTATTTCCTGTTCCCAGTCGCAAGGCTCACCGCACATATCGCAGAACTCGCCGTAATCATATTCATTTTCGTGATCGCATATAGGACACACAAAACTGACAGATACAGGTTTCTGATTTACTGCCACTTCAACTCCACCAAGCTTAATCACTCCTCGCTTACCTCCTTATACCCTTCGCAAACTCCTTCCTCAAATGAAACGCATGTTCCATCTTCTGAAATGTCGATTGAATCATCTTCAAGAATTTTGATGCAACTATCTTCAAAGTAATGCTTGCAATTACTATTCAGGCAGAATATACCCCTTACCTTGCTCATGATAAATCCTCGCTTTCTTCTCTCTCCTGTTGATCTTCGAATGAGATAACGGTTGCCGTCTTAACTCCCTTTCCTTTCACGGTGCTATATCCCACCTTATATCCGGCTTTAAGCAGTAACCTGCCTAATTCAAACTGTTCATCTTTTGTAAGAGTGCCGGAGTAAATCTTTATGTTCATTCCTCGCTTACCTCCTTATATGGTTTTGGTACAAAACGCGGACACCATGCTTTTACAAGGTCTGTGCAAACAATCTCGCAATGGCTGTAACCAGTCCCATAAAACTCATTATTTTTGTAAACGCTTTCCTCAACTCTGCGTGAACCACCGTGATATTCGTTGGTAACCCATACCTTTTGATTTTCTTCGGGAAATGTTGTTCCTATTGGAACCCATGAGTTATCATCTGGAAAACTACCAACAAATGCTATAGCACGATTAACGCCGTTTGCCTGCATCGGATCATGTTCCTGATGGTCTATAACGTCCCATAAATCTTCAAGCGCATCAATTAACTTCTGCTTATTCAGCATCGTTTACCTCCTTATTCTTCAAAGTGTTGACCGCACCAAGGGCAGTAACTCCAAACCGGATTTAATGCCTCGCCGCATTCTGGACACAACGAAACGTTTGGTACTGGCTTATGTGCTTTCATTAACTTATCTCTGCATATAAGTTCTGTAATTCGTTCGTGTTCTTCACGGCTCATTGCAACACAGTTTTCTTTGCTCAACTCAGGTCCAAATAATCCTTTATTCATCAGACACCTCCACGTCCCTGTGATCCGCTAATACCTCAGCCGGGCAAACATCAATCTCGAAATCTGAATTAATGAATCCGCTTATCGCTTCATCTAAGCTTTTAAGCTTGCAACACAATTCAAATTTTGCCTTTTTAATAGCTTCTTTAAAATTGTCTGTATGCAAACTTAATTCGCTGATATTGAGCATTTCACAATTCAAATACCAATTTGGATACCAAGTGTCTGCGCCTGCATGAATTTTATATATGCAAATATGCATATCAGCTGAGTAAACTATTCCAGGGGGATTATTGATGTCAATATTAACGTTGCGACCGTCTGTAAGTTTCATTTTTATTTCCTCCTATTTCTCATTAAGCAGATCGCCTTTTGTTTCAAAGTAGCTGTACAACTTGCTCTGCCTGTAAGGCTTTTCAATATCAACATGATACTTTTTAAGCAGCACGGCGTATCCAGGCACCTGTTTTGTCACAACCCTAAATCTGTTCCATGTTTCGCCGTCCTTTTTGATTAAACTAACTTGCACTCTTAATCCTCCTTCGGTTTCCAATGTTCGCAATGTTTCTGTGGTTGCAATGCGTTTTCATCAAAACCATACTTTGTAATCTCTTTTTCATGGTAATCACACCAGAAATATCGCTCCTCATAATCATCATCGCCGTAGTTGTTTCCCATGATTGGTCGAACATAAACAGTGTTTGATTCCTCGCTGTTGTATCCGCAAGTGGCACAGGCTTTGTTGTCAGGATTAAAAGGACATTTCTGCTCATGCCTGCGAGCATTGCCTTTATACAGATACGCCTTGTTACAACATTTCGGCTTCCATGCTGTCACCTGTTCCAATTTATCCCTCCATTTCGTTCAATGAATCTATATCCCATTCGCAAGGGTCAAAATTCAAATCAATCACGCAACCGCCAGCGATATAAAGCTGACAATCTTTGCAACGCTTGTGACTTTCGCATTCCGCTTTAATTGTTTCAAGAGCTTCACTTAATTTTTTATCCATAACCCCTCCTATCTCGCCAGTGCTAACACCAGCGCGCCGACCAGTAACATAATCACAAGATCCTGTGCCATTGCTACGCCGATAAAAAACTTCGTGCGCTCACATTGCCTGCGCCATAACCGGATCCAGATTCTTGATTCCATGGTTAATCCTCCTTCAATTTCCATGCTGTTTTATAAACTCACGGATAAGATTATAGTCTTTATCCATCACTGATAAGTGTTCCTTTGCCGATGATTTGCAGTATATAATTACAGTATCCTTTTCTTTTCTTGCTCTTAAAACCTCATAAGGATTTTTACTTGTAGCCAAAATCATATATCCTTTATTCTCAAGAAAAGTTTCTAAATCGTTAAGTCTGTTTTTGTGCAATAGCGCTCTTGCAGCCATATTCAAATCCTCCATTTCTTATAGCGTGATTAATCTTTAATATCAATGAATCCATACGGGACCGCGTTACATGTGGCTACGGGGATACCGCAATAGATTAATCCTTTTGCTGTTTTAACCATAAGCTTCATTACTCCGGCGTTTTCGTGGTATGCTGCTTCCTTAAACATGGATAAGGTTTCATCGTTCATTATCAGGTAAGCCGGACATTTTGGTCTTGATTTGATTTCTCTGTCAAGTGCCTGCAAGTCAAACCTTATAATGTTTATCATGCCTGCGCTCCTTTGGGGATAGTTTCGTGGTTCTCGATAAATGCTTCCAGGTCGGTTCCTCTAATCTTCATTGCCCCAAGCTTTAAGGCTTTAAGATCTCCGTTGCGAATAAAGCCCCGTACCGTATCCTCATTAACAAGTAATACCTCTGCTGCTTCTCTTACTGTGTACAAAGGCTTATATGGCTCTACCATCGAAATCACTCCTTTCTATTGATGGAAGAACGCTGTTTACTTTAAGCAGTTGGTAAAGGAATAGTCTTCCTTTCTGTGTCCATTTAGTGTTCATCTTCACGTCAGGTCTGCCGTCTGTGTGTTCGTAATTAATCGTTTGTGAGTGAGTGTATCCGCAGGATTGATACTTTTCATATAAAAGCCATTGACTGCTTTGCTTATACTGGACTTTAAGACTATGTAGTAAGTCGTTCATTGCCTGCCCACTCATACCGTAGTCTTTTGCTATCTGTGTAATAGTCACAAGCCCTGGGTTTTTAAGGATACGGTCCATGTAATCAGCTTTCGGCTTAAGCTCACCAATAAGCTGATTCTTAACATTCACTTCCTCACTCAGTGCCCGGTTCTTTTCCCGTTCGTCTTTAAGGGCTGTTAATGCCTTAATAGCAAGGTCTGGATTGTTTATCAGTTCATCAATGGCGTACATGCCATGCTTGCGGATTGATGGAAGTACTTCATCAAATACCCATGATTCAAACTTTTCAGCTGATGGTAATTTGCTGTGAGTAATCAGGCGATAAATATCTCCCTCTGGAATAAAATTGATCTTCTGCATCTTGCCACTGATAGGGGTGTCGCATTTCACGATAGCCCTACAATGCCTACCCATAGCATCGTTTGTGTTTAAATACCCAAGAGCCTTGGCAACATCACTTCCGCAGAAATATGGTTTACCATCGATTTCAGCCGTTCTCACCTGACCAAACTCAGCATTTTCAAAAATTTTTAATTCGTTCAAACGATATCCTCCTTTTCAATGTGCTTGGTATGTACCTATTTAATTGTGCGACATGATTCTTCGAATGTTTCAATATCCTTGTCACTGATTCGATAATCTCTGCCGATCTTCATTGCTGGAAGTTTTTTCTTTCTGATCCACTCCCAAATAGTTATTACTTGCACACCATAACGTTCTGCGACTTCTGCACAAGAGTACATTTTAGACATAAAGCACCTCCTTTCGCAAAAAATACTTGCGTATACCTCGGTTTAGTGATATACTTGTTTTTGCCGAACGAGTTATATCATATAAACGAGTTATTATCGCTTTAACACTGTTATTAGCTTCTTATACCGAGCTATGTTCATACTATAGCACGTTGTACAGAGTTAGTCAATAGTCTTTTTGCGATATCCAAAAATTATTTTTAGAGGGGTAAAGCATGTACGAAATATTTGAGAAACTCTGCAATGAGCGTGGTATTACGCCATATAAATTTTGCAAAGACACCGGAGTTAGGACATCTACAATCAGCACATGGAAAAGTAAAGGTTCAATTGTCGGGACTGTATTGGCCAAAAAGATATGTGAATATTTTGATATATCAATGGACTACCTTATGACAGGAAAAGAAGTAGAAACAACTGGAAATCCTAAAATAAGACCAATAGTAGAAAAGGACATAGCAAAAAAGATTGATGAAATTATCGGGGACATGAATGATCCGAACACAAGCCCACTTTATTTTAATGGGGAAAAGATTGACGAGAAGTCACTTGCTGTGCTTGCGCTTGCTTTGGAAAACGCTATGAAACAAGTTGAGATCATGCGTGATAAGAAAAAGAAGTAAAATACGGGTGGTAAGATATGAGTATAAAAGGAACATCACAAGAATTATATGTTGGTAAAAAAGAAAGCAATATTATAACATTTTGGGGTAATAAAAAGAAAATAGATTATGAAGATTTAAAAAGAATAGAATTTTTATATGCAGGCGCGATTGATTCTGGTTATCTTAAATTTGTTCATAACAGTAATAAAATTACAAGGTTTGAGTTTGGGAAAAAAGCAAATGATAAAATTGAAAAAACTGTAGAATTAATAGAAAACAATAATCCAGAATTAATTATATCAGAGCGTAACATAGACGACTTGAAATTTCACCAACGTTGGTGGTTTGCTGTTATAATGATGTTTTGCTGCTGCTACCCTATTGGTTTGTTTTTTATGTGGTACAACAAAAATTTTTCGCGTTGGATACGGTTTTTAATATCTGCGGTGTTTACTGTGCTACTCAGTATTTGGGCGTATAGATATTATATTGCCATGGCTGAAATATCAAAAGCCATACAATCTTTGCAAAATAGCCTTAACGGGTTTAATTGATTTAATAAAATAAAAACCGCCCGGATAGTAACCGGAACGGATTTTATATATTATACCTGACATGCATCAGATACAACGATTTCGCAAATACATTGTATCATCAATGCGCCGATCTGTCAAAGGTATGGTGTATTTTTTATGCAAAAAAATTAAGGAGGAAGTACAATGGGAGAATTGAGAACCAGGAAAAGAGGATCAACATGGCAATATAGCTTTGAAGCTGCCAAAATAGAAGGTAAGAGAAAATCTATATCAAAAGGAGGATTTAAGACCAAATCGGAAGCGTTAAAAGCTGGAAATCAGGCAATGAGTGAATATAATAGTTCGGGTCAATCTTTTACACCATCAGAATTAAGCATAGCAGATTATCTGGATTATTGGTTCGATATTTACTGTAAAACAAATTTAAAATATAATACCCAGCTTGCGTATATGCAGATTATAGAAAATCATCTAAAACCGCAGTTCGGGCAATACAAATTAAAATCGCTTTCAAGTGCTCCAATACAAGAATATATTAATCGTTTAAAAATGCAAGGGTTGTCAAGATCATCAGTTGTTGGAATATTATCCGTATTATCGGCTGCTTATGAATATGGTATAGAGCCGTTAGCATATATCAAAGAAAATCCCTGTTCGCGTGCCAGAATGCCTAAATTTGAGCGTAAACCAAAAGAACGCTATATTATTCCACCAGAAGAATTTAAGTTAATTATTGAGCGATTTCCGAAAGGAAATGTTTTTTACTTGCCGCTTATGATAGGGTATTATACAGGATTGCGTATAAGTGAAGCTTTCGGGCTTACCTGGGAAGATATAGACATGGAAAATCGAACAATTACAGTAAATAAGACTATACTAAAAAGAAACTACGGTGTTGAAATCAGAAGGGTAATGGAGCAGAAAGGGAAAAAAGAAGAAAAATCGGCATGGTATTTCGGAACTCCAAAAACCGAAAGCTCAAATCGTACAATCAAATTTGGAGATACTTTATATAATGTATTAAAATACGCAAAAACGATGCAAAAAAAGAACAGGCTAGAATATGGAAATTATTATATAGACCATTATCTTAAACCGGAAAAAGACGAAAAAAATAATACAATATATCGTTTAATACCCGCTGAACGCGCAATCGAATGTACATTAAAAAGAGTTGAAATGGTATGCGTTCGTGATAATGGTGAATACGTAAGTACAGATTCTTTTAAATACTGTAGCAGAATAATACACACTGAGTTAAAGCTTGCCTTTGACTACCACTCCTTGCGGCACACCCACGCCACAATGCTTATAGAAAATGGAGCAGATGTCAAAGATGTACAGGCTCGTCTAGGACATTCAAATATAAGTACCACGCTCCAGACTTATGTACATGCCACTGATTCTATGGCATCAAAAAGCGTTGATATATTTGAAAAGGCAGCTTCCATTTGACAACGCGTCAAAATTTGGTTGTCAAATGGTTGACATTGCCTGCGGTTGTCAGTATAACAAACCGCTTAAATCCTTATTTTATGCGGTATAGCAAGCATATAGTTTCAATATGCGTCGTCCAGGGAAACATATCCACCCCCCACGCCTTCTTCGCCTCATACCCTTTTTTCTTAAAATACTCCAAATCCCGAACCAACGTCTCTGGCCCGCAA
>Ga0316600_10000164_pt1 | contig 39767 bp, 35 predicted proteins | sample OWC_soil_day5_CT_FD_207652 | JGI IMG/M metagenome (GOLD analysis project Ga0316600, IMG submission 207652) | Wetland soil microbial communities from Old Woman Creek delta, Ohio, United States - OWC_soil_day5_CT | ecosystem: Environmental > Terrestrial > Soil > Wetlands | place: USA: Ohio... | reverse complement strand
GCTGCATTGCCGACAGTCGCTACACTCTGCTGTACATCAAGATACGGATTTTCAAACAGACCAAGCTGGAAAATATTGCGCAGCAAACGAGTAGCGGATGTACGGAAACGCTTCTGCATGAAGGCTTTGCCATGTTCTTTTATGCCCATCGCATAGGCATCGAGCACCGGTTGCTTTACATTATTACCACCGAACTGATCAACACCGGCCATGAGGGCTTTATAGTGACGTTCGGCTTCCGTATAACCATCTTCAACGCCCCATGCCGTGGAAAGACCAGCTAAGCCCTCACCCGGTGAATGCGTGACACACCAATCCGTACAGATAACGCCATCATATTTGTATTTGTTGCGCAGAAGCTCCAATTTATACTTGCTATAAGCGCTGCCAACTTTTTCTCCCAACGAACCATCATCGGACCAGGCAATCGAGTACGACGACATCACGGCACTTGGCACTTTTGTCTTGCCATCAAGCTTCAGGCCACCTTCAACAAATGGGATCAGCTGTGTCTGAAAATTATTTCCCATATAAACCGCATATTTTCCATATTTCGAATGTGCTTCGCGACCGCCTTCACCAACACCATCGCCTGGCCAATGCTTCATCATGGCATTGATGCTATTCTTGCCCCAGCCAAGGTCTTTCCCTGCTGCGTCCACTGTGGACTGTGCACCATCAATTGAGGCCCGGGCCATATCACGGGAAAGTGCCGGATCTTCACCGAATGTGCCATAGAACCGCGGCCAACGCGGATCAGTTGCCAAGTCAATCTGCGGTGAAAGCCCTGTACCTATGCCCATAGCACGGTATTCTTTCGCATAAACCTGAGCAAAATGCCTTGCAATCGACGGATCAAAAGTTGCCGCGAGACCTAGGTTACTCGGCCAGCGGGACACACCACCCGTCGTTCCCTTGAGGTACACACCATCGCCGCGCGCATCATTGCGCGGGTCTGAGCTTGTATTGACCGGAATCGCAAACGGCTGCGCTTCTGCATAGGCCTGCATTGCATTGTTCCATTTTGCCGTAGTTTCAATGCTTGCCCCAGTATCAGCATTCAGTACGGTACGCACGTTATCCTGGCTCAGCATTTGTTTCTGCGCATCATTGAGCTCCGGTTGCAGATTGCGTTGATGCATACTATAGAGCATAAGACCAGCAATTTGATCGATACTGATTTGCTGAGCAAGATCCTCGGCACGCTGCTGCGGCGTAAGGCACCAGTCCTCGAATTTATCGAGCTTACCATTGCGATTCATATCCTTGAAGACTTTTCCATCCACGATCAGAAGCTTTACCCCGGAATTTTTCGAATACCCAAGCTCCGGCCCATTCATATTTTCGACAAGTTCATAGCCGTCTGCAGTGGTTTTCTCAACAGGCGCCTCGGCGGCCTGTACCTGTACGCCACCAAGAGCCAGCGCTATCGCAAGTGCTAATGCTGCTGTTTTTTTCATGAAATCTGCTCCTTTTTTTCAGAATCATCCGTCTTTTTATACCATCAGGAGTACAGCGTCAACGCCATACTCCTGCATCTTATTTATTTTTTTAACGCATCGCCATTTGAGGCGATGATTTCTTTGTACCAGCCAAAGGATTTTTTCTTGTAGCGCGCAAGCGTACCTGTCCCGTCGTCCTTGCGATCTACATAGATGAATCCATAACGTTTCTTGAGCTCTGCTGTCGATGCACTGACAAGATCGATGCAGCCCCAGGTCGTATAACCCATGACCGGCACACCATCTTCAATCGCTTCGCCAACCTGTACAAGATGATCGTTAAGATAGCTGATACGGTAATCATCGTTGACCGTTTTGCCGCCCTGGCCATCATCCACGAGCTCGTCCACTGCACCCAAACCATTCTCTACAATAAAGAGCGGCTTCTGCCAGCGGTCATAGAAACGATTCAGCACGTAGCGGATGCCCTGCGGGTCAATCTGCCATCCCCACTCAGAGGCCTTGAGATACGGATTTTTCACACCGCCCATGAGATTACCTTCACCATTTTGAGCTTTTTCCATATCTACCGTTTCACATACGCTGGAATAGTAGCTGAAGGAAACAAAATCCACGGTATTTTCACGCAGAAGTTCTTCCTCGCCCGGTAAAAATTTGATTTCAATCCCATTTTCTCGGAAGTAGCGTTTCATATATCCCGGATAAACACCGCGTACATGCATATCGCCAAAGAAATCGTTCAGATGATCTGCCTGCTGGACTTTGATGATGTCATCTGGATTCGGCGTAAGCGGATAAATCGGAATACTCAACACCATGCAGCCAATCTTGGCCTCCGGCATCATTTCATGAGCAATCTTCGTTGCAAGCGCTGAAGCCACCAGTTCATGATGGACAGCCTGATAGAGATCCTGCAGGCTTAACTTCTCTTTCGGCGTCATAATGCCACCACTCATAAGCGGTGCATGAAGTACCGAGTTGATTTCATTGAACGTCAGCCAATATTTAACCTTACTGCCATAGTACGCAAATATCGTACGCACATAGTTCTCATAGAAGCCGATGAGATCATGGTTTACCCAGCCATCGTATTTCTTCGCAAGGTGCAGCGGCGTTTCATAATGGGAAATCGTCACCAGCGGTTCAATTCCATATTTATGGCATTCATCGAACAAGCTGTCATAAAAGGCCAGCCCCTGCTTATTCGGCTCTGCATCATCACCATTCGGGAAAATGCGACTCCATGCAATCGAGGTCCGGAAAACCTTGAAGCCCATTTCAGCAAAAAGCTTCACATCGTCTTTATAGCGATGATAAAAGTCTATCCCTACAAGCTTCATATTGTCTTCCGTCGGCTCAGACGTAGGTGCACCCTTAATCCCGCGCGGCATAATATCCTGAATATCCAGTCCCTTGCCATCCTCATTGTATGCACCTTCACATTGATTGGCAGCTACTGCGCCGCCCCATAAAAAATTTTTTGGAAATGTCATTGTATCTAACCTCCTTTATAAAAATTGTTATCTTTTTTGTGCTGCAAGCCAATCCATAAGCTTTACAGTCTTCCCACCGATGGTATCCTCACATTGATCATTGTACACATAAATCCAGGACCAATGACCAGGATATTCAAATGCTGAGCCATCCGCCTTTTTATACAAGCCCGTCTGGTCAACAACATTGTCAAAAAAGCTGAAATGAACATTCGTCGCACCAGCTGCCTGTAACCGCTGGAATGTCGGCACAACATAGTCTTTTGGTGGAAGCGTCGTATCCGTCTTCGCTGCAGTAAACCAAATTGGTGTCTTCTTGAACGCCTCGATATCCGCATCGCTGATCAGTTTATCCGCCAGACCCTCACAGGTTGGGAAAGCTGCTGCAAAATACTCAGGATAATCGCGAATCATCAGCATTGTCATATAACCACCATTGGAATCCCCGCCGATATAAATACGACTCTTATCGACATTCGGATGTTCAGCGGCATAAGCCTCAATGAGCTGCATAAGGCTTTCTTCATAGATAGACGTCCCATCCCCAAAATTTTTATAACCATGCATCCAGTAGGTACGTGCCTGCGGTACAAGTACATAAGCACCACCAAAATGCGACTGCAGGGAATCATCCGCAAACATATCCGCCTTATTGGCCGAAATTGGAATTGACGGACTATCGGTTCCACCCTCTCCCATACCATGAAGCCAGAGAATCAGCGGATGTTTTTCGTTATCTTTCGGCTCATAGCTTGCATAGCCATAGGACAAGCGACCAAAAATCTTATGTGCATAATTGAATTTATCGACAATCGGACGCACATTTCCCTTATTATTATCAATTACCAGGCCTTTGACCGAATCGGCGGCTTTCGTCTGTGTAATCGTATATTCCGGTTTTACCCAGTTATTAAAAAAACTATTTACGTCAAAATTAAGTGCCGATCCGATGGCAATATCCGGACCAACCTTCAGCTCTATGGTCACATAGCGTTCCTTGTCAACAGCTTTACCGTCAGCATCGGACACATAAGCTTTCGTGACCTCACGATAACCTTCAAGATCACTGTCTTTCTGCGCTTCTGAGCCTAAAGAAATCTTGTTTTTCGCCCGCATAGCCTGCTTCGGTGTCGTTGCACCTTCCGCTAAAACACGTTTTGCATAGACTTTAAACGTCCCATTATCCACTGCATTCGCAGAAACCTCCTCTCCCAAGTCAACGATAACCTTGGAAACTGCTGCACCCCAGTCATATACCTCTGTAACCGTACGATACGAAGGTACTGCTTTGGCAGCCGCCTCAACGGATACAGCCGAACCAAGCAACATTCCAGCCATGAGCACACTGGCTATACCCGCACAAAGAAATTTTCTACAAATCATTTTGCATATCTCCTTTGAAAAACGCCAATGGGACAGCTTCCGTGTCTTGCCCCAGCGTTTCTTTATTTTATAGCTCCGTAATCAATCCAAGTGCATGTCCATTCGGGAAAAGAGTAACAATCATGCAGTCCGCCGGAGCAGCCATACGGCCCTCGGACGGACCAATTGCAACGCTCTTGACAAGTACCCTTGAAGCAAATGTTTCATCCGAGACTTTCGTAAGTAGTACAATGTACCCGGCACTGGCGCCTGAACTACTATTGACAAAGACCCCATCTGTCTCCTACTCTACAGTCAGGATCACCCTGGCATAACGAGTAATTGGCGGCTGCCCGCTATCTGTTACTTCTAAAATAAGATGAATGGTCTCACCCTTTATGGCATTAGCAGGTACCATAAGGCTTGCGTCCTGTCCCTTGCCTTTGATTGCAACAGGAGCACGATACGAGCCAGCTTCCTCATATGGATACCACTTATAATTCAGATTGTCTCCATCCGGATCGCTGGCCGAGGCATGCAGCGTGACTTTTTCACCCGGCTTAACCTTGATGTCCAAACCTTCCTGAATCTTAATCTCCTGCGGTGCATGGTTAGCATGCTGGTGATCATTCATCGTCCACTTCACGCGTGCAGCAAAATCATTCTGAATAGCATCAATCCATCGTGTCTGCGAATAGTATTTATCCAACTTTTTCGTATACGGATTGTAGTCAAAGGAACCTTCGTTATCCTCCCAGAGGTTTTTAGTGGAAGCCGACAGTGAAAGTCTACCGCTCCAGCCGCCATAGGTCGGACTTTCAGTAGAACGCAGACCATTATTGATAAGATACAGGAAGGACGGAGAATCACCCTCGGATATCAAGTCATATTTTCCGTAACCGTTTTTAGTGGCTTCTTCCATCGAACCGAACTTGTCCTCCGGGTCGCCTGCAAGCTTATGTCCATCGCCATAGGTCATATAGCCGCCAATAAGCGGGCCTTTCAAAATATTTTCCTTCATCCATTCGCCGCGGAAATATTTCTGCTGTGCCTCTGGTAGCGTTTTCGGCCATATATATGCCAGACAACCGAACTGCCAGCTGTTGTAATAAACCTTGATATCCGGCCATTTAACAGCAATATAGGTTTTATATGTGTCATCTTGGTCCATGATATTATACAGGATGGCTTTTTTACTGACCTTCTGATACATCCTGTCCCATTTTACCGTCCCCTTATATTCATCTTCGATAGATTTCAAGGCTCTGGCAAAAGTATTGGCACCGCCCCAGGTTTCAAAATAAATCGGCGTTTCATCCTCAGAAAGAAGCGCCTCTTTTATGAAATTCGAGCCTTCGGTGTCGTAATTCATCTCGCCCTCAAAATCAATATTTCCCACACGCACCAGACTTTGCAGCTTATCCGGAGACGGATAATTTTTATCGTGCTGTAAAAGAGTCGGGTAAACCGTGCGATATTTATCAATATATTCCTTAATCCAATCTGTTCCACACCAACGAAGATCTGTGTGCCAACCCGGATGATATAATTTGACAATATCCATATGGGTATTAAACTGAGTTCCCCTGCCGTCCCCCTTGTAATGCCACATGGAACTAGTATAAATGATGCCTCTTACATCAAGATCATTCGTATAGAGCAGAAATCTTAAAAACGAATCCATATCATCGACTTCGCCATCCGTCATGACGATTGTTCTTGGCTTTACATCATTCGGTGCTGCACTTGCAAGGCTGAAAAATGAGCTAAACGTCATTGTTCCTAAAGTCATCATGCCAAATACAACTTTAATAAGTTTTTTCAGCTTCATACAAAGCATCTCCCTATTATATTTTTTATTTCACTGCTTCATCAGAAGAAGAACTGTGCTTGGAAACGGTACAGGTCGTCCTTCGCACCAGTGTCAATTTCTCTCGCCCAGGTATAGAAGGTATCCAAGAGGATGTTCTTCGCCGGTACATAGCTTACGCCAAGGCGGATGAAACGTTCATTGAGTCCGCACCAGTCCGTGACCGTTGGCCAAGTGAGGGCCGGTTCATAGCGGTAAGTAGTGGTAATGCCATAAGAGCCAGGAGCTTGAAGATCGGCCCCCTTGTACCGGAGTTGCAACCAGCGGCCCGGCTGCTTTGTCTTTGTGCTTGCAATTGCCGTATCATCTCGTTTTGCATCGCTGTTGATGAGGCCCGCACGGAGATCCCAGTTGTTATCAAATTTGTGATGCGCATGGGCATAGTAATAGAATACGCGCCCTTGATCAGGATCTTGGTAGCGGCTGGCCATAGCAGAACTCCATGAAACACCGAAATTGATGTCATTTTTCTTGTCAAATGGATAGAAAGAGCGCAGGCTGGTAATCTGTTCATACTTACGCTCTCCACCCATGGCATCATCCCAAAGATCCATCTTGCCCGCGGTGAAATAGGTCTTGAAATCTTTTTTGCCATAATCGAGCTGCACGCCAGAGAAATCGCAGTCGATATCCATGCCCCAGCCGTAAATGTTCCATTCATTCCACTTGCCGACTTTAAGACCGAGGGCATTGTCCACCATGCGACCAGTCACATAGGTATCCATGGTGGTACCCGTCTTATTCTCACTCGGCGAAAGGGATTTCAGTTCATCAAAGCCGCTGAAAGAATTACGATATCCAAGATCGGTATGGACCTGCCAATTATCATCTACCTTGTACGACGTATTGACTTGCACATGAACCATATTTGCGCGAGTTGTCCTGCCCGTATCCTTCAGATAGTGATCATTACGCAGGCGGGCATAGCCATTGATAGAAAACTTATCCGCAAAAGCTGCCGCTTTCTTCAGGCCAGCTTTTTCTTCTTCTGTAAAGGTCGTGCCGTTTATCTCATTTGTAGCCTTTTCCAAATCAGCATTGTCGAGCTTCGACAGTATATGTATCTTTTTGATGTCATAGTAATATTCATTATTCAATTTCTGAATCGTATCCTGCTCAGCAGGCGTGAATGCTTTGAGATTTTGCATGGCATCATCGACAACCAAGGCCATTTCCATGCGGCTCATGATACGGCCTTGTGGTATTGGTTCGGTGTAGTCATTGACATGTCCTGTGGCAATAAGCCCGTTGACGGCTTCATAAGACCAATCACTCAGCGGTACATCTTGAAAAAATCCCGGTGCTGCCTCAGCTTGTACACCGCCACAAAAAATTACGGTAGAAAGTCCTAATACTGCTAATGCTTTCTTCATTGTTACTCCTCCAACATTGTATTTTTCAATTAATATTTCTAAAACATGAAGTGCTTACAGGTGAAATATTTGTTATTATGCAATAACCGTAATAAGACTTTCCTTGTAATCTATATTTTCTTTTTCTGTCACAATAATATCCAAATACTGATGGAAGTTTGTAATCACTACAGGTGTCACCACAGAATACCCTGCTGCTTTTATTTTTTCCAGATCAAATTCAACAAGGATCTGTCCACATTTTACCGTATCACCTTGTTTCACCTTTGCCTGAAAATACTGCCCATTTAATTTTACGGTATCAATTCCAATATGAATGAGAATTTCCGTACCTTTATCTGTAATTAATCCTAAAGCATGTCCTGTTGGGAAAATTGTTGTTATTGTGCCATCGGCCGGTGCGACAACTTTACCTTCTGAAGGAACTATTGCTACACCTTTTCCCAATACGCCAGAAGAAAATGCTTCATCCGGAATTTCTTCAAGAGCTTTTACTTCACCTTGCATAGGACTTGCAATGATTTCTTTCTCAATAATTTTATTACCGTCTCTTTTTACAACAGAACTCTTTTCTTCTTCCTTCTCATCATGGTAAAACGGAAGAGCTAAACCTAAACCGATAAGGAAAGCTACTAAAGATGCAATTACTCCATATTTCATACCGCTGATATCATGCGATACTGGATCAACAAAACATGGATAAGCAAAAATACCTAATCCTCCGAACATATACAGTTTTATCCCTAAAAAAGCAATCAATCCACCACCGATTGAAGCACCAATACAACTGATGACAAACATTTTTTTTCGTGGCAGAGTAACCCCATAAATCGCTGGTTCGGTAACACCAAAAATTCCCGAAATAAATGCGGGTGCGCAGAGTGATTTGAGCCTCTTGTTTTTTGTTTTTAACAAAATAGCCAAAACGACCCCAGTTTGCGCAAACGATGCACCAAAATAAGTAACAACCACCGGATCGAACCCTTGCACAGAAACATTATTCAACATAATCGGTATAAGACCCCAATGCATACCAAACATAACAAAAACCTGCCAAAACGCACCAATAAACAAACCTGCTAGAACCGGGCTCATCTGGAAAATACCATTTGCTATGGAACCTACCAATTGCCCCGCCCAGGTCGACACTGGACCGATGATTACAAAAGTCAGTGGGACAACAATAAGCAGCGTAAAAAATGGAACCATGAACCCCTTAACCATAGTAGGAATCATTTTCAACAACAGACGTTCTACCTTAGCACCAAAATATATTGCAGCAATAATGGGAATAACACTTGATGCGTAATTCATTAAAATTACAGGAACCCCTAAAAACTCCATCTGTACCGAAGAAGCGAACATCGTCCCAGCAAACAAGTGATAAAGTGGCTCTCCTTTGATGATCGTACTCAGTGATGGATACACCAAAGCGGCGCCAACAGCCATACCACTGAATTCATTCATTTTAAATTTTCGTGCTGCTGTAAAGCCTAAAAAAATTGGCAAGAAATAGAAGAATCCATCCCCTATTGTCTGCAAGATCTGATAGGTTCCTCCATTTGCATCAATAAAATCAAGTGCAACAAACATTGCATTGAATCCTTTAATCATCCCGCTGGCAGCCAACATCCCCAAAGCAGGCGTAAAAATACCAGATACAATATCAATGAAGCGATCAATCACATTCATTTTTTGTTCTGGCTCAGCACTTTCAGCCTCACTGCTCTCACCGGCAATTCCCTGTGATTTTACGATTTCATCATAAACATCACCCACTTCATTGCCGATAACGACCTGATATTGCCCTCCACTTTGCACAACTGTAACAACGCCATCCATATCTTTCAATACCTCTGTCGCTGCTTTCTTTTCATCATGCAATTTGAAACGCAATCTCGTATAGCAGTGCGCTAACGATATTACATTGTCTTTTCCGCCAACATTTTTAATGATGACGCTTGCTAATTCCTTATAATTTTTCATCAATTATTCCTCCAAAATTTTAAAAATAACTTTGAAGGTTTGGCCAACTTAATGTCACCATCCAAAAAAAAAACGATTTTCTATCCTCCTTTATGCCTAGAATTCTATAGCACTAAATATATATTTAGGACTTAGTGAACTTATTTTCTTCTTGTTACCTTAGCGATATGAATCATCAGATAAAATTTTTCATCTGCACTCACCTGATATTTGTACTTCATCTGAATAAACGTATCAATTTTCTGTACACACCGATACGCTGCTGCGTATTTTTTCTGGACGAGCTTTTCCATTTCTTCATCGATTTCAGCAATTGCTTCTCGTTCTGTAAACATACGTTTCGCAAAGAATTTCAAATGCGTAATAAAACGATAATATTGTAAAGATTCTATATCAAATTCTACTGTAAATGTATGACGAACAATATTCGTAATTTCTTGTATCAACTTCGTGATGTGATCCGCAATTGGCTTGTCTCCATCAATCTGTGCATCAACAATGTGCAGTGCAATAAATCCAGCCTCATCAGTTGGTAATTCTAAACCAAATTTCTGATTCAGCATCCCCAATGCCATTTCACCGATCGCATATTCGTCACGATAATACCGTTTGATTTCCCAATCCATCATGTTTTTGACGACAGCGCCTTCTCTGAACCGTGTAATTGCCATATGCAAATGGTCGGTAAGTGATATATAAACACAATCGTTGAGTTTTTTTTGTAATTTTTGCTCTGCCATCTCAATAATTTCACTAGATATCTCCATGTATTCCATCGAAAGATTCTTCACAAGTTGTTCAAAGTGATGAAATACCTCCTGATTAGAAAGCGTATATACTTTATCAATTTCTGCTCTTGGCACATCGTCGCCACAACGCTTTTTAAACGCAATCCCTCGCCCCATCGCAACAATTTCCTGTGCCTTTTCATTCTCAGTAATAATGACATTATTGTTGAGTATCTTTTTTATTATCATGACAGCGCCCCCTCTTGCATGCACACATTTCATTTCAGACACAAAAATACCGAAAAACAGACAACTAACTCATCCTTGTCATTTTTCGGCTATCTATCCTTGCTATTATTTTATACATCTTAATTCCCTCCAAAATTTATTCAATAAATTTGAAGGTTTGGCCAACTTAATGTCACCATCCATCGTTCCGCTCTCATTCATTTCGTTTATTATAGCATAATTCTATATATTCAGTCAATTAATATTTACCTGGATTTTTTTTATTTACCTAAGTAAAAGAAACTGAGAAAATCCACATCATCTCAGCCTCTTTTATCATCACTTTATTTTAACTCCTCGCCATTACCTGCAAAACCCTTAACGTATAAAATTTGTAATGGCTCTCGGTTCTTTCTCAGGCAATTGAAGCCCTGCTTCTTTGCCTGCTTGTATCGATTTTAAAAGCCAAGCCATGTTTTTTCCTAATACCCGCATGGTTTGCATACCTTCTAAATCTTGCATTACTTCTTCTGGCGTATTGCCATGCACCATATTCCAATATTGCGAAGATACAATCGGCATATTGGCAATCGTAAAATATTTATTGAGCTGCTCAAACGCCGCTGTTGATCCACCACGACGACAGCTCACAATGGCAGCACCTGGCTTATATTGAAAACCAGTTCCTGCATAGAAAAATCTATCTAAAAATGATGTGATTTGACCAGAAGCAGCGGCGTAATGAACGGGAGAACCAAAAACAAAACCATCCACTTCTTTCGCTTTCTCTAAGGCAATATTTACAGTATCATTAAAAACGCACTTGCCAGAATTACTCTTTGAACAGGCGCCACAAGCCATACAACCACGAATCGGTTGTTTACCAACATGAAAAATATCAGTTTTAATATTTTCAGTTTCCAATGCTTGCGCTACTTCAGACAAAGCAGTATAAGTACAGCCTTCTTCTCTTGGACTTCCATTAATAAGTAATACCTTCATTTTTACACCTCATTTTTATTTATAGAATGGAACCACCTACAATTAAGTATAAACTCACTCACTCTATTTGTGGAATTCTTTCTATAGCATATTCAAAAATGTAAAACATAAATTTCCTGCACTCTTTATATGAATCAGATTTGGAGATGATTCATATAAAGATCTTTACTATTCTTGTGCAGCTAACCAACTAGACCATGAAGAAGCATAGTGATCGTTATTTTGCCGACAATACGCATAAAAATCTTTGATAAAAGCTATGCGTTCTTGATCATATGGAGTTCTCCAATCCTGCTTATGCAGCTCAAACAAGTTAATTCCACCAGCTTTATACTGACGGTCAACAATTTCCTCAAGTGTATCATTTTTAGCATTTGACATCATATCATACATGGCTAAAAAAGTAGTCGTCCGTCCATGCCCTGCTTCGCAGTGAAAATGCAGCCAAGTGTCAGGAGAAAGATTCTTAATGAAACCAATAAACAAATCAACATCATTATCTAGAGGTCGCCGATGATCTGTAACTGCTAAACGGAAATATCCCATACCTAGACTTTGTGCCAATTGTTCCTCTGAACGAACCTCACTGATTTTTACTATTTCTGTCTTGCTTGACAGCAAAGCACCTGTTTCTTTATCTTTTTTTAAATCTTTATGTATACTAACTTGCTGTTTTCCTGCTAAATCTGTTAGCGCCTCATTTTCAATTTTCAGCACTTCATCAGTGTTCTTACCAATGTTTGCCCAATCCCTATCTCCATACCAGCTAACTGGAGTACCATTGATAAAACCATGTGACTCCTGCCTAAGATCTACTAAAACAACCTTTTTTTGTGCCAAATTGTCTTTCATATAGTGCAAAGCATTTGCTGAATACTGGGCGCTGCCAGAAGCTTTTAGATCATCAAACCTTCGAAAGCTCTTTGGCATATCCTCTTTATTTACAGCATCTTCACGAATGATCGTTTCTCCCTGTGCCAAAATGCCTTCCCGAGGCAAAAACATATAGGCTGTAGAAATCAGTATAATCAGAACTATAAATCCAATGATATACTTACGATGTAAATGCATAATAATCCCTCCAATATTACTATATCTCTATTCATTATCTTAATTCAAGTAAATCTTTATGTATTTGCTATCATTTATTGACTACATTCATTAGATTCTCACGAACACTGTAAAATGACCAAACTAGACAGATTTTTTACTTAGTGGCTCACATTAGCAATATATCTATAAGATTTATACAAATACGGCTTGTCTGACGTTCTTTTAGTAGTTATTCTTAAATGCTAAGGTTTCTCGGCGCTGCGCAGATTTAGATGTTCTTTTTCCTTAAAATCAGTTTATTGTACAATGTCTGCATAGCGCGTTTCAAGGCGTTGCTACATATAATGCTATGTAACATGTTATTGACCAAAAATTATTTATAGGCAACGACATGCTTCAAAAATTAATGAGGAGTGTGACTTATGGATCGAGATGAAACTTTAAACGATGCTGATTCGTCCCAGTCTAAGCATCAAATACCCCGCCAATCTTATGGCTACTATAAAAATGAATGCTGTGATGAATGCTGTGATGAATGTTGTGACAAATGTTGTGATAATGATTGTGTTGGGCCTAAGGGTCCACAGGGCCCACCTGGCAGACCTGGCAGACCTGGTTTGACTGGTGCTACTGGTCTTACTGGTGCTACCGGTCTTACTGGCGCTACTGGTGCTACCGGATTAACTGGTGCTACTGGATTAACTGGTGCTACCGGATTAACTGGTGCTACTGGATTAACTGGTGCTACCGGATTAACTGGTGCTACCGGATTAACTGGTGCTACTGGATTAACTGGTGCTACCGGGTTAACTGGTGCTACTGGATTAACTGGTGCTACTGGATTAACTGGTGCTACTGGATTAACTGGTGCTACCGGGTTAACTGGCGCTACTGGATTAACTGGTGCTACCGGATTAACTGGCGCTACTGGATTAACTGGCGCTACTGGATTAACTGGTGCTACTGGCGTTACTGGCGCGGGCGCGATTATCCCATTTGCATCAGGAACCCCCGGAATCTTAACTACCGTCGGAGGTGGATTAGTTGGCACTACAACGCTTGTTGGCTTTGGCAACTCGGTTGCTGGCGTTAGCATATTGGGCGGAGGTACAATTGATCTAACTGGGGCTAGTGGCACACTTCTGAATTTTGCATTTTCTGTACCACGTGATGGAACGATTACTTCAATTGCCGCATATTTCAGTACTACCTTAGCATTATCACTAGTCAGTACGACAATCACAATCACAGCACAATTGTACAGTTCTACAACCCCTGATAACACCTTTACTCCAATTCCTGGCGCTCTTGTAACCTTAGCTCCACCTTTAACAGGGATACTAGGAATCGGTGCAATCAGTAATGGAATCACAACTGGGCTCACTATCCCCGTTACACCACAGACTCGTCTATTGATGGTATTTTCTTCGACTGCTACAGGAGCTAGCTTAATTAACACTGTTATCGGTTATGCAAGCGCAGGCATTACAATCGAATAGTAAGTTCTCCGTAATTCTTAAAAGAGCTTTCCTGTGAATTTTTTTACAGTGGAGCTCTTTATCTATTTTTCATCTATATAATTACAAGCATACTGCTTTTAATAATGACAGAACCGCTGCTTTTCATTTCCACCAGATGGAGCTAAGATACTCAGTATCACCAATCATCACAGTTTCACCAATTTTCGGAGTAACTATGGCTATGTGACCTTTTTTTGCCGCCTTTGTTACTCTTTCAATAGGATCTGTCCAATCATGAAGGGCTAGAGAAAAGGCTGACCAATGTATAGGAATCATGACTTTTCCCTTCAAATCGCGATGGGCCTTAGCCGTTTCTTCTGGCATCATATGAATAGCAGACCAGCGTTTATCATATTGACCACATTCCAGTAATGTCAAATCAAAAGGACCGTATTTTTCGCCAATTTCTTTAAAGTGTGGTCCATAACCACCATCGCCACTAAAATAAACTTTTGTGTGCTCACCGATAATCACCCATGAACACCACAAGGTTGCATTACGATCAAACAAACCTCTTCCTGAAAAATGCCTAGTTGGCGCAGCAACCAATCTCAAGCCACCAATTTGAGCTTCATTCCACCAATCATACTCTCTAATTTTCTCTTTAGCCACACCCCAAAATTCTAAATGGCTGCCAACGCCAAGAGGAACACAAAACTGGCTGACCTTGTCTTTTAGCTTCATGATGGAATCATAATCTAAATGGTCATAATGATCATGGGATATAAGAACAAGATCAATCGGTGGCAGGTTTTCTATTTCACTTGGCAATGTTTTACTATAGCGTTTACCACCAAACAAAGGAAAAGGAGAAGGCGTCTGGGAAAACATCGGATCTAACAATACTCTTTTCCCTTCTAGCTCTAGCAACACAGTCGAATGACCAAACCACGTAGTTCTGATTTTTTCTTCATCCTCCAGCCCACCTGTATGCAAAGATTCCACAGGAATAGCCCAATCGGGTTTTCCGTTGGGATTTCCTTTTATAAAATCTCTCAATACGCTAAATAGTGTTTTTGCATCCATATCCATTGACGTAGGAATTTGATTAACAAACTGGTTGTGAATAAAATTTGGTGATTGACCGAACGCCTGTATTTTCTCCTTAGATGATTTTTTACCAAAGGGCGGGTAGTACTTCAAAAACAAAAAAACAACTAGGATAATTCCAACTAGTGTACTAATGATGATTTGCATATGTTATTACCTCAACTTCACTATTTTCTAAATTTAATGTTCATAGCAGTTGCACCTTGCTCGGCTATATTACCAAACAAATATCGTCTATTTTTCTTTACATGACGTTGGAATATAGGAATATTCCTAATTATTCGCATCGATTATTTCCTTTAGTTTTACATTTCGATTCACGAATCTAACGTTACTTCTTTCAAACTTTAAATGTATTGCATTTTGCGGGCAATGATGTATGCACGCATAACATCCTTCACATTTATGCAAGAACTCAGGCTTTCTTTCAACTTTAATATTATTTGCGGGACAAACTCTCTCACATACTTTGCAACTATTACATTTATCCTGAACACGAAACCATTTATCTCCGTTATCATAATGAAATTTAGCGATGAGCTTATGTGTAGTTTTAGACAATACATCGGTGATAATTCCTTTTCTTATGGTCTTTTCTTGTTTACTTTTAATATCACTTACTATTTGACTTAATTTTTCTTCAATTTTTTTTGAACTTTCTTTTTCTATCTGATCTTCGATCTTAAATATAGGAAGATAATTATCAATCATTAATATTTCATTGGTATAGTTAAACTGAATCCCTGCCTCACTCCCAATTTGCTCCATGTAACGCAGTCCAGCCGCGGACTTATTACCATAAGTCATAATTGCAAAGAAGTATTTGCTCTTAAATTTTGATTTTTGTATAAAATCTATTACAAGCCTTGGAACTCCCAACCCATAACAAGGAAATACAATACCAATTTCTTCGTCTTCGAACTCATTTTTTCCTTCTTTTAACATCTTAGGAATTGAGTATAGTTCGCCTCCAATTCTCTTTGCAACGTATAAACTGTTTCCTGTGGCTGTAAAATAAAAGACCTTCATTTTTATCGCTCCTCTAACTTTTCATAATTTACTTAATATACTTTCATGCAAAGTAAAACCGTGAATGCATTTGAGTTTCATAATTTTATAAGTATCGAATTATAGCGTAAAAATTTTTATCAGTTGAAGCCTTCTTAACCCAACATTTAATAGACATTAGAAATAAATTATTCAATGAGATGTACCGCTATAGAGCTAGCATCCTGCTTACTTCACTAACCAGTTCTTCATTTACCCTGCAGACTAAAAATTTTCCTTTTTTTTCAGTCGTAATAAGATCTGCGTTCACCAATTCTTTGATATGATGCGAAATTGTTGGTGCACCAATATTTAAACAGGCAATGATATCTGCAACACAGCACGCTCCACCAGTTTGAAAACTAGCTTCATGAGCCTCAGCGATTTTTAAATATAATTCCAGACGATTTTCATTTGAAAGTGCTTTAAATATTTTCGCCATTTTTTTTGTATCCATTTTTTCAGCCCCTAGTTAATTTTATTACAATTCGATAAGTATCAAATTGATTTTAACTTATCATAAAGTTCTTGTCAACCAATCTTTAATTACCATAAATAAAAAAAGCTCAGCCCGAAGGCTGAGTCTTTTAATCGTTGTCAGTTTGTGGGCTTAAGGAATCATCTGCTTCGGTCTCATTCGTTTTATGGAATCCTGCCTTGTAATAAATCCCTGTCAGGATCAATAGCCATAAAGGTCCGACAATCAAAGATACGCGGTGAGCATCATCTATAGCCATCGCAAAGATAACAAAACCTAAGAAGAGAATCGTCATCCAATTGGTGTAAGGATAGCCTGGCATAGGAAATTTGAGTTTAGAAATTTCCTCCGCACTGAGCTTTTTACGGCGGCTGTGCTGCGACCAAAGAATAATAAACCATACATAAAGACCGATAAAAGTAATGACGCTCATAAGGTAATTGAAAATTGCTTCTGGAATGAAATAGTTGAGGATTACACTAAGCACCATCATAGCTACAGATGCCAAAATACCGCGGTGCGGCACAGCGGATTTGCTGAGTTTTACAAAGTATTTTGGTGCTTTCCCCTGCAAAGCCAGACTGTGCAGCGTACGACCAGTCACATAAATTCCGCTATTACCGGTCGACAGCGATGCCGTAATGACAACAAAGTTGATGATGCCAGCCGCTGCCGGAATACCCAAGCGGTCAAAAATCAAAACAAATGGGCTTCCCATCGTACCAATCTGTTCCCAAGGATAGACGGAAAGGATGACAAGCAATGAACCAACATAAAAAATCAATACGCGGTAAAACACCTTGTCGATCGCTGATGGAATCGTTTTTTCAGGATTTTCCGCTTCCCCGGCAGTGACACCGATCAATTCCATACCCAAAAAGGCAAAAGCCACCATGACGAGGGACGTAATAAAGCCTGACAACCCGTTAGGGAAAATCCCGCCATGAATCCATAGATTCGAAAAGCCTATTGCGACGCCGTCGTTGCCGATGCCGAACAAAATCATCGAAGCCCCGAAGAATATCATCGCAATGATGGCAAGAACCTTGATCAAAGCAAACCAAAATTCAAATTCTCCAAACACCTTTACAGAAGCGAGATTTGCTGCAGTCAGAAAGACCGTACAGGCCAGCGCTGAAATCCACTGCGGCATGTCCGGCCACCAGAACTGCACATAAATGCCCGTAGCGGTTGTCTCCAGCATACAAACTAATGCCCAAAAGAGCCAGTATGACCAGCCGGTAAGGTAGCCTGCTAAAGGGCCAATGAATTGATAGGCATAAGCGGTAAATGAGCCAGAAATTGGCTGCTCTACAGTAAGCTCACCGAGGGCGCGGAGAATGAAGTAGATAAATATTCCACCAAGCCCGTAAGCTAAAACGATCGATGGTCCAGCTGCTTTTATTGCTGAAGCTGATCCGAGAAAAAGTCCGACGCCAATAGCGCCGCCGATTCCGATGAGTTGGACATGACGCTCTTTTAAGTCACGCTGAAGTCCCTCATGCAGAATATCAGAATCTTGCTGTTCTTTCATGAAATAACCTCTTTTTCTAATTTCTTTTCGATTAACGACCTTGCGATAAAGAGGTTATGCCAAGCAACTGAAAAATACGAAGATAAAATGCTAACAACTTTATTATCAATCGAATAGTATATAATCGCATTTGTACTTTCAGGAGAAGCATACATCCTTTATCACAACATGTTCTTATTTTACGACAATTTTTTTGATTAGTAAATTGTTAACGCTCTATTTAAAGCAAAAAAGTACAAACGTTTCCCTTAAAAAAACAAACATACTGTTATTTATCGTAAAAAACAGTTGAAAAAGAGAGTATTTTGTTACGCATCAGAAAAAAAAATAAAATTCCCCATTATATTCATTCCAAAAAAATATAATACCTGCCAAACTCCTATAAAAATTTGACAGGCATTATATTTTTTAAAATCATCCTTTAGTGAAAATGCTCACCAACTGATTCGATCAAGCTTCTTTTGAAGACCAGCAGAGATTGGGGTCAATGGCAGCCGCGCTTCGGCAGAACTAATAAGTCCTAGCTTACACAGTGCATATTTAATCGGCGTTGGATTTGGTTCTTCAAATAATAGCGGTATAACCTTCGATAGTTTTTGCCAAGATCTTAACGCACTTTGATGATCATTATTTTTCACCTTTTCATAGATATCAATAAAGGTTTCAGTTTTTAGATGTGCTGATGCTAGTATGCCACCATTCCCTCCCAGTGTTAGCGACAAATAATACAGGATATCTTCGCCCGTAAGGATTGAAAAATCTTCTGGTCGATTTAGTAACAAGCTCATCGACTGCTTAGCGTCTCCACATGCATCCTTTAAGCCAACTATATTTTGCAGCTCAGCAAGACGTTGGATTGTCTCATTCTCAATATTGACGCCTGTACGATATGGAATATTGTATAAAACAATATCCAGATCGGTAGCCTCGGAAATCTTAAGAAAATGCTCATAAATCCCTTGTTGCGATGGTCTATTATAATAAGGACACACAGAGAGTATGCCATTTACTTTATATTTTTCTACTGTCTTTAGTTGCTTTATTACTTTTTTTGTATCATTACCCCCAAGACCAACGATAACGGGCACACGTCCCTCCACATACTCCAACGTTTTTGCGAGTATTGCTTCATATTCATCATCAGCAATGGTTGGAATTTCTCCGGTTGTTGCTAATGGCATAATTCCATGAATGCCTTTTGCAATATAGTAGTCTACCAATTTTTTGAGAGATTGAAAATCAACCTGTTCCCCAATAAACGGCGTTATCATCGGTATCCAGACGCCTTGAATTTTCATCATATACCTCCATTAACATGTATTTTCAGCTAAACTTTATAGCAAATCCATTCCTCTTCCATTTGGCAAGCCCCCTTTGCTATAATGGAAGAATATAATTATAGTATGGTATAAAATGAGAAAAGTAAAACGAAGAATATGAATGACTGCTATCGAAAATTCAGATGGGGGTGAAATTGGCTTGGATATTCAGCACTTAACGTCTTTTGTACATATTGCAAAGTCAGGAAGTTTTACTAAAACAGCCGAAAAATTAGGCTATGTTCAATCGAGTGTATCTGCACACATTGGCGCCTTAGAAAAAGAATTGGGCATAAAGTTATTTCACCGCATTTCAGGAAAAAACGTTAGCCTTACAAGCGATGGTGAGCGTTTATTGCCCATTGCTGATGAAATCGTGACTTTAGCCGCTAAATTAACAAGTTCAGCAAGTCCGCAATATGAGACTCTATCTGTTGCAACAATTGAGTCTCTCAGCAATTCACGTTTAAAGGGTCTATTTCAGAACTACCCCGCAATGTATCCTAATATAAATTTAGTTATGCGTTACGATAGTTGCTCCGATAACTTGACCTTACTGCGCGAAGGTAAAGTCGATGTGGCAATCTTCCTTGATCAAGAAATGATTACACCTGAATTTGAAGTACAAATTTTTTCCGAAGAACGCCTCAGTATCCTAGCATCACCCGATCATCCCTTAGCCCAAAAAGAAGTTGTCAGCCCTAGTGATTTTAATCATGTAGACATAGTTTTAACTGAAAAAGGCTGTAGCTACCATGACTTATTTATCAACTACATTCATGAACACACAATCACCCCACGCAGGATTGTAGAAGTAAATAGTATCACTGCGATTACGGAATTGGTCAGTAACGGTCAAGGGATTACCTTTTTACCGGAAATCGCCGTCGCCCAGAAAATCTTAGATAAAAAATTACTGCCACTAACTTTGCTCGGACAAAATTTTAACATGTTCACACAAATTGCCACCAGAAAAAATGAAAACCTATCTAAAGCAGCTAAACTATTTTTAAACATGAGTAAGTCTTGGTCTGTTTATCATAAATAGTTCGCTATATTCCCTTGCTCTACCACTGCACTTAAGTTAGACAGGCTAAATTCGTCAATGAAATGAAAATGGAGCAGTCGCATTAGCGATATAAAATTATCGCTAGCGAAGCTCCTTTTTTGACGACGGTTTTTATCATTTTTTAAAATGATCCCCCCAGTGGCACTCCCCCCGCAAGGTGCCGTTTGAGGAAACTTATTTCAGATCATCTTTAAATTCCTGATAAACATTGGGTAAAATCGCTCTTAAATTAGTAAACTCCTTAACATTATGCTCCAGTAATTTTATAATAATTGATTCAGGGATCAACTTAGCTGGCGGAAATAAAATTTTTTTCGGCTTTCCATCTTTAACACAATAGCCTATCCAGAAGCGTGTTCTTAACTCACATCCGTTTTCCGTTGGACGCACAAAGTGACACATAATTATCGAGGTTTCCTCATTGCCCGAGCAAACAATTGTACCTTTAAACTTTTTTAGCTGTGTTTCATCAAAACCAATATCCTTGGGATTTCTAAAATTAATTTCAATTTTTTCTTCACCGCTGCCAATATCTTCAATGACGTCGTGAATTGTATCCCAATACCGTTCTTTCATTGACAATTGTCTATCTTTTACTTTTTCAGGATGACGTGTCAGACAATAATAATGATCTTCCGAATCCCAAATTTTATACCTCATTGGTTCAAGTCCGTGCCATGCAATCCACCAGTCAAACATTTCCACAGTAACCCCTGACATATCCGTGATATTAGCTAATGTTAAGCTGCCGTCTTCCATACGAGTCCAGCCAAACTCTCCTGGAAGATAACCGGCTTTAAATAAATCATTTAGATTTTCCACCTTCAAAGCAGTCTCAGGTGTCAGTGGATTGTTTCTCAGCATTTTCAGTTTTTCTTCTGGTATCGGTGCCATATCTCTTACATAATATTTGTAATATGGTGATTTTTTTTCTTCTTCGCTAATTGGTACTTTACTCATTTTCATCACTCCCGTATCTTATGTTTATACTTTGTAAAATCATTGTATCCAAGATTGACTTTTTTGAGAAATACTTTAAAATTTATATTAGTATAAGTTTTTTCTTATAGGATGGTTCTATGACACAAAAACAATTAGAATATTTTATAATGATTGCTACAACTAAGAACGTAACAAAGGCTGCACAAAAGTTATATGTCAGTCAACCTGCACTTAGCAGTCACATTAAACAGTTGGAGACCGAATTAAAAACCCAGCTTTTTAACAGAAACCATAGAAATATAGAGCTGACGCCAGCCGGTGAGCTTTTTTTAATACGTGCCAAGGAACTTTTAACTCATCAGCAAAATATTATTAATGAAATTCGATTGTTTTCCAAATCTCAGCAGTCAAATCTACGTCTTGGTCTTATGACTGGAAATATTTATCGAAACATTCCTGATTTACTTATCACTTATAAACAAGCTAATCCTTCATTTAACTACAGCATTACCAACACCAGTAGTTCCAAAGTATTGGAAGGAGTCAAAAATCATACATTTGACATAGGCTTTATGCTTACTTTTTTTGACAGTACAAAAGAAAATTCTTTTGGAGATCTTACGTACGAAGAGTTAATTACAACGTCCATTTATGCGGTTCTGCCAAAAGTACATCCCTTGGCCAGTGAAAAAATCCTGACATTCGAGCAACTAGCCAACGAAACCGTTATTAGCACTGGAATAGAGCACTCACCTTATAACCATGAATATATTATTCAAAACACCAAAAACTTCAATATATTCCATAAAGGGATGATGACTAACAATGACATTTTTGATGTACTGAATATGGTCCGCTCTAATCTTGGCATCTGTTTACTAGCTAAAGGACTTTTACCAAGCCCAATACATCAAGTAAAATTTATTCCGCTCAAAGAACAAATTATTGTAAAATTTATTCTAATCTGGGATGAACTCTATTTAAATCCCCAGCACCATCGATTAATTAAACATATAAAAAATAAATTTAAGCGCAACACGAAAATGGAGTAATCATATTATTATGACTGCTACATATAAAATTTAACATTTAAAACACAATGGACGGTGGGGGTGTCTTAGTAAGACACCCCCACCGTCCTATCTATTTATTTTGCTTTAACCGCTATAAAGACTAACCCTTTTTTGTTGCTTCCATAATGTTCGACGCATCAAGAAACAGCTTATTATTCGTTTATAGAAGATTAATCCAAAATGGCAACAGACTATCAAATTTCTTCTGTTATTTTTGGAGTATTGCCTATGTAGTTCACCAGCTGAAAACCAACTGCATAAAATTTCAAATCTTTTCTTACTTTCTTTGTCTTATTTATCCTTTTTTATCACCTTATATTGTTCCTGTCGAAGATTTATCGTTGATTTTATATTAAAATCATTTAGTAATGTATCAAAAATCCCATTTGTCATAAAGCCTTTTGCTAATAGAATGATTTCTTCCGGAGAAATTAAAATATTGTCTGCTTCCTGTAAGAACATATCAACCAGACTAGCTACAGTCATATCTATAATCCACCTTTTTTTGGGATTATCGGTTTCAGATCGAAATATATTAGGAAATATCAATTTTAATTTGTTTTTATACCTTTCTGAAAATTCAGGATGTTTATTTTCAATTACCAAGTAGTGGAGATATTCTCTATTATCCTGATATATTGTATAAAGTGCATTAGCAAAGCTATCCAGATCTTGAGATGATTTAAAACACTTACTACTGAACTGGTCAAGCGCATTCATTAAAGAATTTTCTATCTCTTCCAGCACAGCATAAACGTCCTGATAATGAATATAAAAAGTTGCTCGATGTATCTCACATGCATCAGTAATTTTCTTTACTGTTATTTTTTCAATCGGCATTTTTTTATATTGCTCCCAAAAAGCAGCTATAATTTCATCTTCTCTTTTTCTTCTCGCATTTTCATATACTTGTCTCATAATCACCTCAAAACACGACAGTTTGTTGTGAATTGTAAATTGCTTTTCTCTTAAATTTAAATTATCTTATAAGCAGAAACTCAATTCATTATTGTGTTTTTAAACTAACAAACATTTCACACAAAGTCAAGAAAGAGAGGTAATTTTAATGCAAAAAAATCTACTGATTAACAATGGTTATCCTATGTCTGTAAATATTCTAAATGATTTAAAACCAGTAAAAAGAGCATATACAGACTCTTGGTACCTTAAAACAGAATTTATGGCAGACGACAAACAACTCGGGTTTACCTGGCATCAAATGATTCAACCTTATGAAAACGAAACTAAAGTCAGTGTAGAAAGTCTTTTTATGAATGCTACTGATGATATATGGCTAAATAATAAAATTCTTTCTTCTCCTAATACAGAAAATGGAGTATCTGATGATAAAATGCACTGTTTTTCTTCTTGGGGAAATTTTAGCGGTGATTTAAAGCATATGACCTTAGATTTAAAAATTGGAAATAATGAAATCCACATGAATTTTATCCCAAATGGTGAAATTCTTTATAATGGTGGAACTGGCTTAATAGAATTTGGAAGTATGGCTTCCTATCAATTTTCTTCACCAAATATGAAAATGGAAGGTACATTTGTTTTGCAAGGTCATGAATACAAAGTAAAAAACGCAACTGCGTGGTTTGACAGACAATATGGTATTATCTCTAATCGTCCAGAAGAGCCAAAATTAGTTCCTGGTAAAAGTACATGGCTTTGGATTGGTCATTCTTCATTGCAGGGAAGCAAAGGAGCCGTTTCACTTTGGGATGTATACAATAAAGATGAAAAAAATGCTTTTGGAACATTTCTTCATAAAGATGGCAGCATGACAAATGCTGTAGCAGATATTACCTATGATAATATCTGGATCAGTAAAGAAAGCGGGCATTCTTACCCAAATACGATTAAGGTTGATATTCCTGTAGAAGACTACCATGTGCTGCTAACTTGTCTTTCCAGTGGATCAAATGCGGAATTTGTCCACGAAGAAGTCAAAGCATTGTCAGGTTGTCAATGCTTATATAAAATTACTGGCAACTATCAGGGAAAAATAATTGATAGCGTTGTAGACGTAGAAATGATTGGAGATCTTTGTGGGGAAAATTAAAAAGGACATGGAGACGGGTACTTTTTTCTTAACATCATCAATGAAAGAAGTCAGCCGCATCGAAATCAACTAACCAGAAACAGAATAGGCTAATTGGCCATTAATTTATCGGTTTTAGGATAAATGCTACAACTGGGGACGATCCCGCCGTAATCATCACTGCCCAGCATGCCAGTGCACAAAAAAGAAATATGGATTGATAAACGAAGCAGCGATATTCTGCAGGCTCCCTATTTTTGTACTGTATTTACTATGTCCCAAGAACTGCATATGCTGATTTATCAAAATCAGGAACTCTTGTATAACCTGATGCAGAAAGCTATTGCCCAGACGCTAGTGGAACTTTTGGCAGACCTCGAACACTTAGGAGCACAAAAAACTGCCGCACTAATTTTCTTAGTGCGACAGCCCCATTTTTAAGCTCACGCTAAACGCAGCCGTTCCTGCAGCATAGCATTGCTTTCATTGATTCTTATGACCATCTACTTTATTCGTTTACAATGAGTCCAAAGAGTCTTGCAAAAGCAATTGCCTGCTCAGATGATATAATGCACCCTTTCACATCTTCCTTGGTAACACCAATTTGGCTAAATTCACAACTACTTAAATCAATGCCGGCAAGTTTGGTTCCTGATAATTGCATCTTTTCTAAATTCGAATCAGAAAATTCTACATTGAGTAATGTCGAAATAGAAAAATCAGCATTGGCTAATGAACACTGTTGAAACTTTACCTGTTTACAATCCGCACTACGAAAGTTAGCATAGTCCCCATAGCAATGATCAAATAGTACGCTCCGCATTGTTGCTGACGTTAGATTGATACCCATAATTTTGCAACCAATCATTTCAACTCGATGCAAAATTGCTTCATTGAAGTTTACATTTGATAAATCACATTTTTTGAAAATAACATTGAGCAATTCTAATTTGTTAAACTCAACTTCTTGAAACATTACATTTTCAAATATAATTTTATTAAACACAACACGTTCTGCTTTTTGATCCTCAATTATACAATCACCAATGAGTCCAATTTCAAAATAATCCTCATTACAGATCTGCCTATCCTCAAAAACAAGTTGATCCAATTCTTCTGGGATATCTGGTGATAAAATTTTCAATTTACTTTTTATCTTCTTAATTTTATTAACCTCCTCAGGACATCTATAGATTTTATCCGTTATTACAATACCGAATTATTCATCGTCGAAAAATCTCATCTTTGTTTAAAATAGCTCCAACCAATAATCGGCAACTGTATGATGAACTTCACCTTCATTATACCGAAGAATTCCATATATTAAAAATTTTCTATGCCTTGAACAACTGAATCATTTGGTATCCTTTATTGTTCAAGGCATAGAAAATAACACTGTCCGCCCCAGATCTCCTGACTGCCGTGTCAGATATTATCGTCTACAGATTGCTTCCCACAATACAATAAGCATACGCTATATTTTAAAATCGCGCACACACGCGATTTTAAAATACCCCTTCGGACTGTCAGTACCAAAAATGAATTTAACGGTACTGATCTGTACTTGTACTATATTTATTCTTAAATAAAAAACACTTAGAACCGTTATTGAAAATATCTCATGTAAATTCTCCTAGCGATAAAAGGGGTAACAATCATATTGCTGACTGGCATTATATCTCAAAACAAAATGATTACTTAATCTCACCTAACATATATTGATGCAACGGACAATGCAGGATAAATATTAAAAACTTAAGTATAGAAAGGAATTAAATAAATGTGGAAAGAATTGATTTCCGTATTAACGAAAATATTAGATATATATAAATATCTATTGGTTTTGAGTAAAGAAAAACGCTTGGTAATAGTAAATGTAAAAATGAAAGAACTCGAAAAAATCGTAAGACAAGAGCAGCTAATGATTGCAATAATAGGAAAGTTAGAACAACAAAGAGGTGCAGTTCTTACTAGTTTAATTTTATCTGAGAATATCTCTACAACGAATAAAGAACTATTAGACTTAGTGATGTTTTGCGATCAATCTACAGGTAGAGAAATTACCGAGATTCATAACCAGTTCAAAGAAACGCTGGCAGAACTTGAAACCAACAATAAAATGAATAACCATCTGATTTCGCAAGCATTATCAGTGGTTAATCACAATTTAAAATTGCGCAAGCCTGATACAGAACCAGCAACTTCCGCTTCTCAGGAACCAGAACAAGTTTTAAATACAAAACGGTTTGACTGCAAAGCTTAACTAAGTGGAAAATACATAATATTGAAAATACTGGTATTAAAAATTACAAAAAATGAATAAAATAATATTGATTTACAATCTTAATAATTGATGACGAAAAATTTTTAAGCACAATTGGATACATATCGTTATCAAATCAAAGGATTGAATAAATAATCTATGGAGGACTTTGTTATGATTAACCATATTAGTATAGGTACTGACGTGTCTTCCCCTATACAACCTATAAAATTTAAAAATCCAGTAGATATAAATAAAGCAGCTATTACTTCAAATCTTGACAAGCAAGATCAAGCTAGCAAAAATACTTTATCTAAAAAAGAGTTCCCACCAGGAAAAAAGTTTGATGTATTAACTGGTATTCGCGACTGGATTGTTATGTTGATTGACTTAATTAAGTCTTATTACAACGTAATTTTTAAGTAAACTCCTGTTATTTTTACCAATGGGTCTACTTTTCGACTTGAAAAATTTAATTGTAGTCACATTTATTAGCGCGCTCCTATCCTTTAGCCTATTTTTATTCCCTATAGGCGTATCGCTGCTTGTTCCTGACTAACAACACTGGAACAAAATTAAATAGGCATTGGGGTCAGGAAAATTTTTATTTATTGACGACATTAATTGGGTTGCCATCAATAAATGCGGCTAGATTTTTTTCTGCAATATCCATAAGACGTTTGCGAGTTTCCTTCGGAGCCCAAGAAATATGCGGAGTAATGATGCAATTTTTCACCTTAAGCAAAGGATTGTCGCCTTTAATCGGTTCAGTAGAAACAACATCCAACCCTGCAGCATATACTTTCCCGGAGTTTAATGCCTCCGCCAAATCCGCTTCATGAATCAATGGCCCACGAGAATTATTAATAAGGATAACGCCGTCTTTCATTTTCTTAATGCTTTCTCTATTAATCATCCCTTCGGTTGACGGAAATAATGGACAATGTAACAGAATAACATCCGACTTCGCAAATAATTCATCCATCGAAACATACTCCGCGATCATCCGTCCTTCATCAGTTTCATGATTTGCATAAGCAATCACATTCATTCCCAAAGCCTTAGCGATACGCCCTGACGCTTGACCAATCCGACCAAAACCAATGATCCCCATTGTCTTCCCGGCCAATTCAATCAATGGATAATCCCAAAAACACCAATCCTTATTATTCTCCCAACGCCCTTCATGAACCGCTTGACTATGATGTGCCACATGATGGCAAACTTCCAGTAATAAAGCAATCGCAAATTGCGCAACAGCATTCGTTCCATACGCGGGAATATTGCAAACTACAATGCCTTTTTCTCTCGACACATTCACATCAACCACATTATAGCCAGTTGCCAAAACTCCAATATATCTAATATTCGGGCACGCTTCAAGCGTGTCTTTATCCATTGGAGTCTTATTGACAATCACAACCTCCGCGTCGCCAATACGTTCAACTATTTTCTCCCGAGGAGTCCTATCATAAACCGTAACTTCTCCCAGTTTTTCAAACCCACCCCAACTTAAATCCCCGGGATTTTCTGTATAACCATCTAAAATTACAATTTTCATATAAAGCCTCCTTATTGATCGAGACGCGGGCACAAGTTAGTTGTCCCATTGCGAATTATTTTTAGGCTCCACTACTATCCTTGTTTTTGGATAGTAGTTCCTATATACTAATATACTTTTCTAAATCCTACTACGCTGTCTGTAAATCCAGCATTTTCGTAAAATCTATGTGCTGCTTTTCTATGAGCAGATGATACAAGTATTGCATAGGCACATTGCTTATTTTCAGCAATTTCATCGAGAGATTCCATTAACTTTCGTCCTACGCCTTTACCCCTTAATCCATCTTTAACAATTACATCTTCAACTACCAAAAAAGATACTGCTAGACACTTACAACATATACCAAGTGCAGAACCAATAACTCTATTATCTTCTTTAGCCACTAATAAAGTATAATTTTCATTTAATAGCATTTCCTTATATATTTGAACAGCCTTCTCTAAAGAAGTTTCAAATGGAATAAGCGTATTATATAGTTCTAATAACTCTGGTATATCCTCTACTTTTAACTTTTCTATAATAATTTTAAAAACATCCTTTCTAAATATCTTTTAAAGTTAGCTAAGCCATTAGATATATTTATAAAATTTATAAATATATCTTTGGTTTCTACTCAGCTTCCCATTTTTGATAATAAAGGAGAATAAAAATGAGGTACACTGATATTTTCAGTATAACATAGCTATACTGAAATATCAGTGTACCTCATTGAATTTTTTTCCAACTACCGCCCCTTCAATAGCACCTGATGAATAATATCACCATTGATTCCATGGGCACTTTCCATTATTGACTCGGATAAACTTGGATGAGGATGGATCGTTTTAGCAGAAAGTTGGATTACTGTTCATGTAGAGACAGTGTGCCTGTGCCTATGCCCCCAGTTTCTTTCAATAACCAATTTTCTATTTTTTTAAGGGTTGCTTTGAAATCACCGTTTAACCGATGATCCCCATTTTTATATTCAACATAAGTTAGGTTATTCTTGCCCAATCTTTTGAATTCCGCTACAAAAAACCGAGAATTTTCAATTGGAGTACTTATATCTCTCGTACCTTGCATTAAAAGTATCGGAATATCGATTTTTATAAAATCATCCAGTGGGCGATATGGGAAAAATCCAGCCCAATGTTTATATGGATAACCGGCATACCATTTATCATGCACATCCTGATTAGAACGTATGGCTTCCATGACATTGTCAGCTTCCATTAACATTTGCTGGTAGGGTTGTGGCATAGGCAGAGTAGATTTCTGCAATATTTTAAACTCCTCGTATTGAGATAATCCGCCGCTACCTAATACAACCAGTTTAGCAATTTTATTTTTTGCCTTCAAATTATTATAAACCATTGGTAATATTTGCGCACCTTCGGATACTCCAATTAGATAAGCATTATTATATTCATGATTTTCTAAAAAAGTATCAATCACTAATTCTGCTGATGAAACTCGCTCTTCAAGTGTATAATGCTCAAAAACTTTCGGATCATCACTTTGGTCATTTCCCAGTTTAATATTCATTTTTTCAGGAACAAGAATATCAAAGTTAGGCGATAAATATTTATTTAATGATTTTATAAAAAGATCATCGTTCTGCCAAACTCCCTCTTGCTGCAAACCAAGCGCACAATCCATCCCACTACCCGTAAGATAAATAATCAGTCCTTTGCTGCTTTTCTCCTGATCATTTTGTTTATGCAAAACATAATAATTGATAAAGTTGTCATTTAAATAAATCCTATTTGATTCCAGATTTCCATAAGGACTTTCTCTTGCATAAATAACCTCTATACTAGAATATATTGCCAAAGATATAACCATGCTTAACAATAAATATTTTTTCACGGTTTTTACCTCCTAATTTTAAAAGATAAATTCTCCGTTTTCTTTTTTTGTAGTCCATTCCAAATTATAATCATACTTACTATCATCATAATTACCAAGCATAATTTAATAAATGAACACATACTATCCCCCCCGTTAGAACACAAATGCAGATTATTATAAATAATTCATTGCGATTTTAGCTATTCTTTCAACAATCGCCGCATCCAATAATTATAAGCAATAATTTGCCATATGAGTAATCCGAAAATTACTGTTGAGCCAGAAAAAGGTAGTCCTGTGTAGTCTAAAATATTTTGTTTTTGCATGATTCCCGATGATTCATTCTTAGGTAAATTCGCTAGCAACTCAAAATTTAAATTTAGTGTAAGCTCTCTGGTTTTTCCGTCAATCACTTGCTCTGGCGGAATAGTAGAAACAGAAATTTGAAAACAAGAAAGACAAAAAAGGAAAATTAAGATAGCTATAGTAGTAAGCATTGTTGCTTTTGCAGCCTTTCCAGTTAACATTACTTCACGTTCATCCCGCTCCTTGATAAAAGTTAGTCTAGTCAACACTTTTTCTCTGAATGCTCCTGAAAATATTAGTCGAACAGCCAAATAAATCGAAAGTAACAACCATGACCCAAACATAAGTCCAGCAAAATCATATATCATTTCGAGGTAGTTACCAGAAGAAGCATTAGCCTCAACATCATATGAATACGAGAAAATTGCAAAAAGAATAATAAGTGGCAAACCATATAAGAAAATCCTTAATAAAACTAAATCAAGTTTTTTCATTTATTCTCCTCCTCAACTGAAAAAATCGTATGAATATCGGTTTTAAAATAACGCGCAAGGCGAAAAGCAAGTTCTAAAGATGGATTATATCCGCCCCCTTCAATTGCGACAATCGTTGCACGCGTTACTCCTATTTCTTTGGCAAGCTGCTCTTGCGTTATTCTGTGTTCTGCTCGAATAACATGCAAACGATTGGAAATTTTTAGTTTCATTATTGATTTAGTCATTTCATATCTCCATCCAATACTTATTTACATTATAATTGTAAAATACATTTATCATAATGTCAATTTTATTTTACATTTTTATAAAATATAAATAGATTATAATCTTCTAGTGCCAGAGAATTTATTATAAATATCACTATAGCCACCAATTAAAAAGACTATTTAAAAAGCATTCATTGACGCTTTTTAAATAGTCTTTTAAGTTAAAATACTTACCAAGTTAATTATTACTTTTGTGAACATGCCATCAATACCATTGAGAGATGGTTTTATTTTTCACTTTGGGCTAATATTAAATTTTCCAACGCTGCTAAAGAAGGTGACAACCATTTATCACGATGGAAAATCATATGTGCTTGAATCGGAATATCAGAACCATTCCAATTCAAACAAACGATATCACCACGCATGATTTCTTCTTCTACGGCTATTTTCGGTAAAAGAGATACACCTAGACCGCTTTTTATACACTGTTTAATTGATTCAAGACTACCAAACTGCATAATTGTGCTGGCCTTGACGCCTTCTTTCTCCAATAAAAGTTTCAAGTCCATCGGGTATCCGCAATATCCTTCTGGCAAAAGAATGGCTTGCCCTGCAAGATTTTCGAGTTTTAATACTCGTTCAGTGGACAACTCATGATCTGGGGCTGTAATAAATACAGTTTCACCACGAAACAGGACAATTTGCCTCAGCTGTTGCTGCTTAGATTCGTCGTTCAGACCAAAAGCAACGTCAACAACATTTTGCTGTAACCACTCTGGAAAATCAACACAATTACCGACTTTGATATTGATTTGTACTTTCGGATAAAGCAACCGGTACTCTTTCAACAAAGGTGGTAACCAAAATGCACAAAGTGTTTCGGCGGCTCCGATATTTAAGGAACCCGAAACTACTTCACTATCATTAAATAAATTTTTAATTTTTTCGGCATCTCTTACCATACCTTCAGCAAAAGGAAGAAGTTTTTTTCCTTGCTCTGTCAAAAAGACTTTTCTTCCAATTCGCTCAAAGAGTTTTGTACCAAGATATTCTTCTAAAGCACGAATTTGCTCCGATATCGTCGACTGCGAGTAATTGAGTGTTCGGGCAGCTTCTCCAAAGTTGAGCAACCGAGCGACACTAAGAAAGGATTCTAAGTGTTTCACATACATATCATCACCCCCATCGGATAAGCCGATCGTTTCAATCAAAACAATCGACTTATCAAAACTTATACTTCTATGATAAGATTTAACCAACTTCGAAGCAAGAATAATTTGGTTAATAAAGGGGAGTAATTTATGCAACAACACGTCGAACTTAGAAAAAGTATTACTTGGATTCAAGGGGCAGCCTTGACAATTGGGGCTGTACTTGGAGCAGGCATTCTAGTATTACCAGCGATGACAGCCAACATTGCTGGACCAGCCTCCTTGATTAGTTGGCTCTTAATGGGATTGTTCTCACTACCGCTCATTATAGCCATTGGTGCAATGTCATCGCGCTTTCCAGACTCTGGAGGAATGGCCACTTATGTTCGCCAAGGCTTTGGCAATCGTGCCAGTCATATCGCTGGAATCCTCATGTTAACTGCGATGCCATTTGGTATGCCAGTAACAGCACTGGTAGGTGCGCATTACCTCGGTAGTATCTTTGCTTGGACGTCAGCTGGCATACATTTAGCAGCAGCAGGTCTTCTAATGATTGCCATCGCACTTAATTATCGAGGCATTGATCTTTCCGGTCATACACAAATCTTTGTAGTTTCTTCTATTCTATTTATTCTCACCTTTGCGGTTTGGTCAGCTGCTGGTCAAATACATTTACCAGCGTTTACGCCTTTTATACCACACGGTTGGTTACCTATAGGCGAAGCAATGACACTTTTATTTTTCGCTTTTATGGGATGGGAGATGATCGGGAATTTAGCTGAAGAATTCAAAAATCCTATTCGTGATATCCCATTGAGCTTAGGGGCAGCCGCATTGCTGACGAACCTACTATACTTTGCTGTTGCTTTCGTCACTGTTGGAACCGAAGTTTATCGTTCTGGTGATCCTACTACAGCAATGATAACACTGGTAGCATATCGTTGGGGCGATATGGCGGGGACACTAGTCGCATTATTGGGATTTATCGTATGTTATTGCCCTGTTCATACTTTCATCGCTGGTTTTTCTCGTCTTGTCTATTCACAAGCACGTGATGGCAATTTTCCAAAATATCTAGGGCGATTACATCCACGCTTTCAAACGCCTCACACCGCATTACTTGCATTCGCGCCAATTTACTGCGTAATCCTTTTATTGAGTTATGAATTTTCTTGGGATCTAAAAGCATTAATTAGCATTCCTTGTACAAACTTCCTCGTCGTGTATATGCTTGGGATGATTGCAGCAGCTCGTGTCCTTCCCACTCTGCTTGGCAAGGTTTCAGCTTGGATTACTGCTCTCCTATCCTTTAGCCTATTTTTATTTGCAGGCTGGTTTGCACTTTTCCCTATAGGCGTATCGCTACTAGTTCTTTGCCAACAACACTGGAGCAGAATTAAATAGGCATTTTTTTGTTTATTAATTTATTTGATTCTTTTTCCATAATAACACTTATTGAAACTTAGTTTTACGAATTGAAAACTTGTATTGACTATAACGGCATTAGCATTGCACCAATACCTCTCACTTTTAAATCAACTTCATATCATTACCACCTATAGATGGGACATGAAACCTATCCCCTTACTCCTTGACCATGTAATTATTCCTATTCACTAGTACCATTCTTATACTCGCTTAGTTTTTCATTGAGCTGTTTTGCTTGTCTTTGTCCATCAATATACATCATTGCAAAAACTGCTCCCTTCACAATTAAAATCACAAGGATATAGAGTATTACAACATCACTATCTATATTGGGGCTAAATAAACATAGCCATAGTACAACCATTATATCTGCTAGTGTCGTAAAGATTGTAAATAAAATTAATTGATTTTTTTCCCTAAATCAAGATTATTTGCAAACGAAAATTTTAAAAATGTAAATGCTGCTGCTATTATGATCATTTGCCATAGCAGTGAGGCTTTAATTGTATCTATAGAATTAATCCCCAGAAATATTGAAGCAACTATCATCAAACACCCACAAGCTGTAAAAAATTCCTTTAAGAATTGTTTTAAATATTGACTCAATCTCATGAATAAAACCTCCTTATAATCCTAATTTCTTTCTGAGTACAGGCACATACTGCCTAGAAATAACTACTTTTTCACCATTTTGCAGTAACGCTTCAAATCTTCCGTAGAAAACTGGCCTTACAGAATCTATTTTCGTAATATTAAGGATCGTTGATTTTGAAGCTCTGAAAAATCCAAATTCTCATATGACTTTTCAATCTCATAAAGCTTTAGCCTTGATTCAAAAACCTTTTCTTGGCAATAAATAAATACTTTATTATCAACTGATTCGAAATAAAATACATCTTTAGGATTGATCATATGCATTTGAAAATCTGAAATCCCTACTAGCTTTTTTGAAGCTGAATTAATGGAGTAGATAACTTGCAGTAGTGCATCATCAACCTCGTTACATCTTATGATTATTTCTGGTTCAATTCCGTCAGGTATATTTTCAATGGTAATTTTCATCTTGGCCACCCCTTCTCTACATTTCTAGTATATGTTAGAAATTTTCTCAATTCAATACACCAAGCGTAGGCTGTAGTATCAGGGAGATAAGCTGCAGTGTTAAGGAGCTATCTTGTAAAGAGCAAACACAAAATTGCCTTCTACGATCCATAGAAGGCAATTTTTTATCAAAGTTTATGACAAGCTTTTATAGCACTATTTTAATTTTAGAATGACTATTTTATATAGTTCTTAAAAAACTCATCGTTTGACATTGTTACTCCAAAATGAGGCATGATGTATTTTTTGATATAGCTATCCTGGCCATCTTCGAATGCTGCAACATCATCGTCAAGCAAGATCACCTTGTATCCTCGATCATAAGCGTCACGAATTAACGATTCAACGCACACATGAGTTGCAAAACCAGCTACCGCAATCGTAGTGTATCCCCCAGCCCTCAATATTTGTTCTAGGTTACTCCCAACAAAAGAGCTTACGCCCACTCGCCCCCGTGCAATATAGTCGCCTTCCTTTGGTGCTGTTGCTGGATAAAATTCTGCCCCAAAACTGCCTTCCTCTAACCGTTTTTTATTCCTGAGATGATAACTTATACCAATTTGATCGGGAGCGATTTCTGGATATCCAGCAGAATAGCTAAGAGGAGCATAAATAAGCTTTATTCCGCCTTGCCGAGCCTTGTCGACTAATTCAATAGACTTTTCCACCGCTTTTTTCTTTTCTAGCTGATTCTTAATCAACGGATTCAAATCGCCTTTTGGATCTAGCCAGATATTTTGGAATTCGACCATAACAATCGCTATTTTATCTTTAGGTACGTTTGTGATATTCTCCGGAGCAGCTGCTTCAACAAATCCACTCCATACTGTACAAAAAATCAGAGTGAAAGACATTACTAGCAAATTTCTCATGAACATGTATTGACCTCCTAATTATTTTAAAATATAGATGAAAAAATCTTAAGCTTAACTAATTGAAGGACTTTCATTTTAAATTGTTAAAATAACTCCTACTGTTGCACTAAAAACTAATACATCCCGCTTAAATACCTCTACCTGTCAGCACCTGCGAATAAGACGATCATGTGCTTTCTATGCTTTGGGCGCAGCAGCTTCGTTCAAACGTTTGATTTTTGCATTTAAACGATCTACTGCTTTTTGCATTCCCATGATACGCTCTACCAAGTGGTCTCGCTGCTCAACTAGTAATGCTTTTCTTGCTTCTTTCGTTGTATCACCTTGCTGGAATAGAGGGACATATGCAATTAGTACTTCAATTGGTAACCCTGCTCCTTTCATACATTTTACAAATTCTACCCAACGACAATCCGCTTCCGAATAATCACGAACACCGCTCTTGTTACGTGTAACCTTAGGCAGTACCCCAATTCGTTCATAATACCGCAGAGTATATGGTGAAAGATCAAATTTTTTGCTAACCTCAGTAATATTCATTTTTCTGCCCCCCAATATAGTTTCATTGCTTAATTGATTTTAGCATAGCACTTATAGTTAACTGTAAGTCAAGCATAAGTAGTTATATTTTATTAAGTACCGCGGAGTCGATATCCACGTTGAGCGAAATAGTTGGTATTGGTAAGCCAATATGCTCTGAAATCGAAGCTATCAGCAGGTCTATTATTTCTTCTAAATAAAAGACTCCTGCCAATTTTCCACATAAATTTGGCAGGAGTTCTATTTTTACTACTTTCATTGAACTACATTCTCGGATAAACTTGGATGAAGCTATTCTCTTGCAACAGCCAACTTTAATTGTTCCCCGTTAATTGTTACCTCGGTGTATTCTCTTGCTTCATCAAATAAAATCTGCACAGCTAAAGTTTCGCTCATGATATAGTCCTCATATTGATTAACAACATCTTGAAGCAGGCTATTTCCTGCCATATAGATTGTAATCTTATCCATTACCTCAAAAGAACTATCTTTTCGCATCGTTTGGATTTTACTGATGATTTCGCGCGCATATCCTTCAACTCTTAAGTCTTCAGAGATATGAGTATCAAGCACAACGCCAACTTCGCCCTCGCCAGCAAAAGCAAAGCCCTCTAGACCATTCATTGAAATCAACAAATTTTTATCGTTAAATTCGATGGTAGTGTCATCAATTTCTACGGTAAGTGTCTCGCCATTTAAAACTTTCAACGCCAATGCCATTTGATCCATTTCTGCAATCGCTTTTCTAATGCTAGGGATAAACTTACCATGCGTTTTCCCTAACACTGGCGAATTTGGTTTTACGGTATAACTTACATAATCAGCCATGTTGGCGTTTACTTCTACGCTCTTTATATTCAATTCTTCTTTGATGATATCGATATAATACTCAGGTAAATTCTTTGTGCTTAGCAACATTTTAGAAAGAGGTTGTCTATTTTTAATATTGGCCACATTTCTTGCACTACGACCAAGACCGCAGATTCTATAAGTCAACTCCATTTCATTTTCCAGCTGCCGATCAACGAGCTTTTCATCATAAACAGGCCATCTGCACAAATGAACACTCTCTGGTTCCTCTGGATTTAGGCGTACTACTAGATTTTGATAAATTTCTTCCGTGACAAATGGCACAAACGGCGCCGCCACGATGACTAAATTCTTCAACACAGTATGCAAGGTAAGATAAGCATCAATCTTATCCTCTGTCATATCCATAACCCAGTATCTAGTTCTATTCCTCCGCACATACCAATTTGACAATTCCTCGGTAAACTCTTGGATAAGTTCTGCTGCTCCAGTGATATTATACGCATCCAAATTTTCATCAACTTTATGGATCATCGTATTAAGCTTAGATAGAATCCACTTATCCATGACATGATTACTTTCTCTCGCTTGATACTTCGTCGGATCGAACTGGTCAATCTCAGCATACAGGACATAGAAAGAGTATACATTCCATAAGGTATTCAAAAATTTACGTTGCACTTCAATTACTGCATCTTCATAAAATCTTGATGGAAGCCAAGGTGCACTTGCGGTATAAAAATACCATCGTAAAGCATCGGCTCCCTCATTTTCTAAGACTGTAAATGGACTTAGAACGTTTCCTTTATGTTTTGACATTTTAATGCCGTTTTTATCAAGTACATGCCCCAGAACGATACAGTTTTCAAAGGAGCTCTTGTCAAATATAGCCGTAGATATAGCGAGAAGTGTATAAAACCAGCCTCTCGTCTGATCGACTGCTTCCGATATAAATTGGGCAGGGAAATTTTGTTCAAATAATTCCTTATTCTCAAAAGGAAAATGATATTGCGCAAAAGGCATTGAACCAGAATCGTACCAACAATCAATAACCTCACTTACTCTTTTCATTTCTTTTGCACAATGAGGACATTGCAATGCTACAGCATCAATATAAGGCTTATGCAGTTCGAGATCCTCTGAGACCTGGATTCCCTTTTCTCGTAATTCTGCAATGCTGCCTATGCACTCCCTATGACCGCATTCGCATTCCCATATTGGTAGAGGCGTACCCCAATAACGTTCCCGACTTAGTCCCCAATCAATCACATTTTCTAAGAAATTACCGAAACGCCCTTTCTTGATATTGTCAGGATACCAGTTGATTTTATCATTATTTTTCAGGAGATTATCTCGTAATGAGGACATTTTTACAAACCACGAATCTCTTGGATAATATAAAAGAGGTGTATCACAGCGCCAGCAGAAAGGATAGGAATGAAGATACTTTTCTGTTTTATAGAGAGCACCATTGTTCTTCATCGTTTCGATGATTTTTTCATCTGCTTTTTTCACAAACATCCCCTGCCAAGGCGTAACTTCTTCCACAAAGTTCCCCTGAACATCGACTAGATTTACTAAAGGCAGGTCATATTTTTGTCCAAGTCGATTATCATCTTCACCGTAAGCAGGTGCAATATGAACGATCCCTGTACCATCACTAAGAGTTACGAAATCTCCATGCACAACATAGTAAGCTTTTTTCTCAGGCGTAACAAAAGAGAAGATAGGCTCATATTCATGATCCAGAAGTTCTTCCCCTTTAAACTCTCGAACGACCTCATATTCCCCTTCGATTTGGTTAAGTAATGCTTTCGCAAGGATTAAATGCTCTTCCTGATTGACGATTTCCACATAATCATATTTTCGATTAACAGCAAGCGCTACATTACTTGGCAACGTCCAAGGGGTTGTCGTCCAAACCAAAATAGAAACGTTTTTACCCTTCAGTTTGAATTTCACATAAGCCGAGCTATCCTTAACATCTTTATATCCTTGGGCAACTTCATGTGAAGATAGCGCTGTCCCACACCGTGGGCAATACGGAACAATCTTGTGTCCTTTGTATAACAATTCTTTATCCCAAAGTTGTTTTAAAGACCACCATACCGATTCAATATATTCATTTTCATAGGTAACATAAGGTTTCTCCATATCAATCCAGTAACCCACTCGTTCGGACATATCTTTCCACTGGGTTGCATAGGTAAATACGCTATCTTTACACTTCTTGATAAATTTTTCAACACCGTACTCTTCGATTTGCGGCTTGCCGGATATCCCAAGATTTTTCTCCACCTCAAGCTCAACTGGGAGACCATGCGTGTCCCAACCTGCCTTACGTAAAACTTTATAGCCCTTCATTACTTTATAACGCGGGATAAGATCCTTAATAACCCGAGTAACGACATGACCAATATGAGGTACACCATTCGCTGTTGGCGGCCCATCATAGAAGGTAAAATATTTACCTTCTTCATTCATCTGAAAATTTTTCTTTATAATGTCTTTTTCTTCCCATAACGCAAGAACAGATTTTTCCATCTGCACAAAATT
>Ga0316600_10000163_pt1 | contig 39972 bp, 44 predicted proteins | sample OWC_soil_day5_CT_FD_207652 | JGI IMG/M metagenome (GOLD analysis project Ga0316600, IMG submission 207652) | Wetland soil microbial communities from Old Woman Creek delta, Ohio, United States - OWC_soil_day5_CT | ecosystem: Environmental > Terrestrial > Soil > Wetlands | place: USA: Ohio... | reverse complement strand
GACCAGGGGGACCCCCATCTCCGCCAGCTGGATGGTGATCATCAGGGAACGGCGCATGTTCTTGGCGTCGCACACCTGGAGGACGCGTGCTCCGGGTTCCCGCATGAGGATATCCCTCGTCACCCGCTCGTCCTCGGACATGGGGAGGAGGGAGTAGACGCCCGGGGTGTCGATGATTTCGTAGACCGTTCCCCGGTCTCTCGCCTCCCCCCGTGTGATCTCGACCGTCGTGCCGGGATAGTTCGAGACGTTGACGTACCGGCCCGTCAACGTCCCGAAGACGACGCTTTTTCCCACGTTGGGATTCCCCACGAGGATCACGGTGGCGGCCTGGGGGTCCACCCGCGCCGTACCCGTCCTCATCCCTGCCGCCGCCCCGCGCTCCGGTCAGCGCATTTCCGGCACAGGCCGAAGATTTCCAGCCGGTGCGCCGTCGGCCGGAACCCGTGCCGGCGTGTCACCAGGTCCTGGAGCTTCTCGATGTCGGGATCCTTGAACTCGATGACCGTGCCGCACGCCGTGCAGACCAGGTGATCGTGGTGGGAGTCCAGGTTGCTCTCGTAGCGCCTGGCCCCCTCGCCGAAGTCCACTTCGTTGGCGTACCCCATCCGCGCGAGGAGTTTGAGGGTGCGGTACACGGTGACCGTGCCGACGCGCGGGAACGTCTTGCGGACGGCCCGAGTCAGTTCGTCCACAGTCACGTGGTCCCCGGCGCGGAAGAACCGCTCCATGACGGCCGCGCGGCTCTTGCTGCGTTTCCCGCCGGCGGCGATGATTTCCCGGTCGATGCGGAGGAGAAGCCGTTCCAAGAAAAGTCGGAACCCCGTTCCAGAAATTGAAATTCACTTTCATGTTATCCCCCGCCCTCTCCGGGGTCAACGGAAATCCGGCAGGGAGCGGACGTCCCCGTAAAAAGGGAAACGGCCCCGAAGGGCCGTTTCCGATCCGGTTTCCGTACCCGGGCTGGAGGAGGAGTCCCCCTCCTATTTTTCTTCCGTCCCCGCCTTCCTCTTCCGGGGCGCCCCGGGGGCCCTGCTTTCCTTCGCCTTCTCCCCGGTTGTCCCCTTGCGTTTCGCTCCGGGCCTCGCGGTAGCCTTTTTGGCCGCCGCGGCTTTCGCCGGTGCCTTCTTCGCGGCGCCTTTCTTTTTTCCCTTCGAAGCAGCCTTCTTCTCCTCCGCCGGGAGGTACTCGAGGATCGCCATTTCCGCCCCGTCCCCCGGGCGGTATCCCGTCCGCATGATGCGGGTGTATCCTCCCTCCCGGCCGGCGAACCGGCCGGCGAGAGAAGTGAAGATCTTGTCGGTGGCCGCCTTGTTGCTCAGCAGCGAAAAGACCCGGCGCCGTGCATGGAGGGTCTCCCGCTTCCCGAGCGTGATCAGACGGTCCGCCAGGCGGCGCAGTTCCTTCGCCCTCGGTACGGTGGTCTCGATCCGCTCGGAGATCACGAGGGAGTTCATCAGGTTCCGCAGCAGCGCCTTTCGGTGTGCGGGGCTCCTGCCGAGCTTGCGGTGGTCTTTTGCGTGGCGCATGCGGCTTCCTCGCTGGGTTCAGTTGGTCAGTCCACGTCCCGCGGCGGGCTGTACTTCTCCGGGGAGAACCCCTCGACCTTCATGCCGAGGGAGAGGCCCATTCCGACCAGGACCTCCTTGATCTCGTTCAGGCTCTTCTTGCCGAAGTTCTTGGTCTTGAGCATCTCCTGCTCGGATCGCTGTACGAGCTCTCCGATGAACTTGATGTCGGCGTTTTTCAGGCAGTTGTACGCCCGGACGGAAAGCTCGAGCTCCTCCACCGGTTTGTACAGGTTCTCGTTTCCGGTCGCCTCGTCCAGGCGGGTCGGCTCGTCGGGTATCTCGGTCTCGTCGTCGAAGTTGATGAAGACCGTGAGCTGGTCCTTCAGGATCTTCGCCGCGTAGGCCATCGCGTCCGCAGGCAGGACGGACCCGTCGGTCCACACCTCGAGGGTCAGGCGGTCGTAGTCGGTCTGCTGCCCGACCCGCGCATTGGTCACGGCGAAGTTCACCTTGCGGATCGGAGAGAAGATGGCGTCGATGGGAATCGTGCCGATCGGCGAATTCTCCTCGAGGTTCCGCTCGGCGGAGACGTACCCCTTCCCCATCCGGACCGTCATCTCCATCTTCAGCGTGGCGTTGTCGGACAGTTCCGCGATGTGGTGGTCCCGGTTTAGGATCTCCACCATGGGGTCCGTCTGGATGTCCGATGCCTTCACGCGCCGGGGGCCCTTGGCGTCGAGGTACAGCGTCCGCGGCTCCGGAGAGTGCATCCGGAGGCGGACCTCCTTGAGATTCAGGACGATGTCGGTGACGTCCTCGACGACGCCGACCATCGTGGAGAACTCGTGCTGAACACCCTCGATCCGGACGGAGGTGATGGCGCCCCCCTGCAACGCCGAGAGGAGGATCCTCCGGATCGCGTTTCCCAGGGTGGTGCCGAAGCCCCGCTCGAGCGGCTCGGCAACGAATTTCCCGTAGTTGAAGGTCGCCGTATCGGTCTGCACCTCGATGCGTCGCGGCTTGATGAGCTGCTTCCAATTTCTCTGGAACATGCGTCCCCCTTCTTTATGGCAAAAGAGAGGTTTACTTCGAGTACAGTTCGACGATCAGCTGTTCCTGGATCGGTTCCTGGATGTCCGAACGGCCCGGGATGGACTTCACTGCGCCGCGGAAGCTCCCGCGGTCCAGCTCCAGCCAGGCCGGGATCCCCTTTCGCACGACGGCGTCCAGCGCCTCGTTCACCGACGGGATCTTTCGGCTTTTTTCGCGCAGTTCGACGACGTCGCCCGCCTTGACGAGGAACGAGGGGATGTTCACCTTGCGTCCGTTCACCAGAAAGTGTCCGTGGCGCACGACCTGCCGGCTTTCCCGCCTCGTCTGTGTGAAGCCGAGCTTGTATACCACGCTGTCGAGCCGGCGCTCGAGGAGGATCAGCAGGTTGTCGCCCGTCTTTCCCTTCATCCGGTCGGCCTTCTCGAAATAGTTCCGGAACTGTTTCTCGAGGATCCCGTAGATCCTCTTGGCTTTCTGCTTCTCCCGCAGCTGGACCCCGTAGTCGCTGTGCTTGGGGCGGCGCTGTCCGTGCTGCCCCGGGGGATAGCCCCTCCGCTTGATGGCGCACTTGTCGGTGAAGCAGCGGTCTCCCTTGAGGTAGAGCTCGACCCCCTCCCGACGACACAGCCTGCAGACTGCCTCACGATACCTTGCCAAAGAAGATTCCCTCCTTGTTCCTTGGTGTGGCGCCCGTCACACGCGCCGGCGCTTCGGCGGCCGGCACCCGTTGTGCGGGATGGGAGTGACGTCCCGGATGTAGTTGATCTTGAGCCCCGCGGCCTGCAGGGTCCGCAGCGCCGCCTCGCGCCCGGAGCCGGGGCCCTTGATGTGGACCGTCACCGTGTTGACCCCGCAGTCCATCGCCTTCTTTGCGACGTCCTCCGCGGCCACCGTGGCCGCGAACGGGGTGCTCTTGCGGGACCCCTTGAATCCCTTCGCGCCGGAGCTCGCCCACGCCAGGGTGTTTCCGTCCGGGTCCGTGATCGTGATGATCGTGTTGTTGAAGGTCGCCTGGATGTGGGCCACCCCGACCGGCACGTTCCGTCGTACCTTCCTCTTCCCCTTCTTCTTCGGCGTTGCCATCGTTCCTCCGGCCCCCCTATTTCTTCGTGGCTTCCTTCTTCTTGGCGACGGCGCCCTTCCGCGGGCCCTTCCGGGTGCGCGCGTTGGTGTGGGTGCGCTGGCCGCGGGCCGGCAGCCCCTTCCGGTGACGCAGCCCCCGGTAACTGCCCAGGTCCATCAGCCGCTTGATGTTCATGGAGATTTCCTTGCGGAGGTCCCCCTCGACGCGGTAGTTCGCGTCGATGACGTCCCGGATCCGCGCTACCTGGTCCTCCGTAAGCGTGGTCGTACGCAGGTCCGGCGAAACGCGCGCCTCCGCCAGGATCTTCTGGGCTGTGGCCGGCCCGATCCCGTAGATGTAGGTCAGGGCCGCCCCGATCTTCTTCGTCTTCGGAATGTCCACTCCCGCTATGCGTGCCAACCGGATCCCTCCTGGGCGTTCTGTTGCCGCGCCTATCCCTGGCGCTGCTTGTGCTTGGGGTTTTCGCAGATGATCCGGACGACGCCCTTCCGTCGGATGACCTTGCACTTTGCGCAAACCTTCCGCACCGATGGCCGGACTTTCATTTCCCTCTCTCCTTCACTTCGAGCGGTAGATGATCCGCCCGCGGGTGAGGTCGTACGGCGTCAGCTGCACCGTGACCCGGTCCCCCGGGAGGATCTTGATGAAGTGCATCCGCATCTTCCCGGATATGTGGGCGAGCACCTTCATCTTGTTGTCGAGCTCCACCCGGAACATCGCGTTCGGGAGCGGCTCGATCACGGTCCCCTCGATCTCTATCGCTTCTTCCTTTGGCATTTCACCAGTGTTTCCGGGTTTATTCCATCAATACATCAAGGAAGACTTAATATTCTGCTCCCGTCTTCCATGACGGCCACCGTGTGTTCGAAGTGGGCCGAGCGGCTGCGGTCCCGGGACACCACGGTCCACCCGTCCGGCAGGACCTCGACCTCGTACCCCCCCGCGTTCACCATCGGCTCGATCGCCAGGACCATCCCGGGAAGGAGCTTCGGGCCGGCTCCCGGCTTCCCGAAGTTCGGCACCTGGGGTTCCTCGTGCATCGACCGCCCGATGCCGTGGCCCACGAAGTCGCGCACGACGGAGAACCCTTCCGCCTCCACGGTGGATTGCACGGCGGCCGAGACATCGCCCAGCCGGTTCCCCCCCCGGGCCGCCTCGATGGCCTTTTCCAGGGATCGCTCGGTGGTCGCCAGGAGCCGCCGGGACTCCGCGTTGACCGTACCGACCGCGAAGGTCCTGGCCGCATCCCCGTAATACCCGTCCAGCATGACCCCGAAGTCGATGCTCAGGATGTCGCCCTCCCGCACCACCCGTTCGACCGAGGGGATCCCGTGGACCACTTCCTCGTTGACGGAAGTGCACAGGTGGGCGGGATACCCGTGGTACCCCTTGAAGGCGCTCCGGACGCCGTGCCTGGCGATGAACTGGTCGGCGAACTCCTCCAGCAGTCCTGTCGTCACACCGGGCCGGACCAGCGGCCCCACTTCTTCAAAGAACCGGCCTACGACGGCGCCCACGCGCCGCATCGCCTCGATTTCCTGAGGCGACTTGATGAGGATCATCCCTACCGGAGAATCTTCGCGATGCTGGCGTAGATGGCGTCGATCTCCCCGGACGCCATCACCGTGCGGATCTTCCCCGTGCTCCTGTAATAGTCCAGCAGCGGCGCGGTGGCCTTGTTGTAGTTGGCCAGTCTCGCCGTGATCGTCTCTTCCTTGTCGTCGTCCCGCTGGATGAGGGCGGTCCCGCATTTGTCGCACTTCCCGGCCGCCTTCGGCGGGTTGAACTTCACGTGGAACATGGCGCCACATCCCGTGCAGGTGCGGCGCCCGCACAGCCGTTCCATCAGCTCGTTCTGGTCCACCTCGAGCGAGAGGACGAACCGGATCTCCTTCCCCAGCTCCTTCGCGACGCGGTCCAGCGCCTGGGCCTGTGGGATCGTGCGGGGAAATCCGTCGAGGATGAATCCCTTCGCGCAGTCCTTCGCCGCCAACCGCTCCTTGACGATGCCGATGACCACCTCGTCGGGAACAAGCCCGCCGGCGTCCATGAAACCCTTCGCCTTCTTCCCGAGATCCGTGCCGTTCTTGACCGCCTCCCGGAGCATGTCGCCCGTCGAGATCTGGGGGATGGAGAACTCGCCGGTGAGCTTCTTCGCCTGCGTTCCCTTCCCCGCCCCGGGGGGGCCGAGGAGTATGATTCCCATCATCGTCCTATCCCCTCCTTCCTTTCATCTGTCCCTTCTTCAGGAATCCCTCGTAATGGCGGGTGATCAGGTGCGATTCAATTTGCTGGATCGTGTCCATGGCGACTCCCACCACGATCAGGAGCCCCGTCCCCCCGAAGTAGAAGGGGACGTTGAACCGGGCGATGAGGATGCTGGGGAGAACGCAGATGACGGCCACGTATAGGGCCCCGCCCAGGGTGATCCGGGTGAGGATCTTGTCGATGTATTCCGCCGTCTTCTTCCCCGGCCGGATCCCGGGGACGAATCCCCCGTACTTCTTCATGTTCTCGGCGACGTCCACCGGGTTGAAGGTCACCGCGGTGTAGAAATAGCAGAAGAAGATGATGAAGGCCACGTACAGGGACTCGTAGGCGAATCTTCCCGGCGTCAGGGCGTCGGAGATCGTCTTCGTAACCGGGTGCGTGATGAAATTTGCGATCGTCGCGGGGAAGAGCAGGATCGAGGAGGCGAAAATCGGCGGGATGACGCCCGCGGTGTTCACCTTCAGGGGCAGGTGGGTGCTTTGCCCGCCGTACACCCGCCTCCCGACGATGCGCCGTGCGTACTGCACGGGGATCCGGCGGTGCGCCCTCTCGAAGAAGATGATGACGCCGATGACCGCGATCATCAGGGCCAGCAGGAACAGGGCGCTGAAGATGTTCATCTCGCCGGTGCGCACGAGGGTCACCGTGCGGACCAGTCCGCTGGGGAACCTCGCGACGATGCCCGCGAAGATGATCAGGGAGATGCCGTTTCCGATCCCCCGCTCGGTGATCTGCTCCCCCAGCCACATCAGGAACGCGGTCCCGGAGGTCAGGGTCAGCACGGTCATGAGACGGAAGGACCAGCCGGGGATGTAGACGACCGAGCCGGCGCCTCCGGACGTCACGCTCTCCAGCCCCACTGCGATCCCCATCCCCTGGATGATGGACAGGACGATGGTCCCGTACCGGGTGTACTGGGTGATCTTCCGGCGGCCCAGTTCGCCCTCCTTGGAGAGCTTCTCGAGCTGCGGGATGACCACGGTGAGCAGCTGCAGGATGATCGATGCGCTGATGTACGGCATGATGCCGAGGGTGAAGATGGAGAAACGCGCCAGCGCGCCCCCGGAGAACATGTCGATCAGCCCGAAGAGGGTGCCCGCCTGGCTGTCGAACACGGACTTCAGCGCGATGTTGTTGATCCCGGGAGTGGGGATGTGGATCCCGATCCGGTACACGACGAGGAGCAGTCCCGTCATGAGGATCCGCCGCTTCAGCTCGGGGACGCGGGCGATGTTCTGGAAGCCGCTGAGCACCGGGGTCAGACCTCCACGGTCCCGCCGGCAGCAACGACCTTCTCCACCGCCGACCGGCTGGCCTTGTCGACCTTCACCGTGAGTTTCCTGTCGATGTCGCCGTCCCCCAGGAGCTTCACCCCGTCCGCGGTCCCCTTGATCAGGCCCTCCTTCCGGAGCGCATCGGCATCGACGACCGAACCGGCCGGGAACCGGTTGAGCGACTTCACGTTGACGATCGCCCACTCCTTCCGGAAGATGTTCACGAACCCGCGCTTGGGCAGGCGTCGCTGGAGGGGCATCTGGCCGCCCTCGTAGCCGGGCTTGGTGCCCCCGCCGCTGCGGGCCCTCAGGCCCTTGTGCCCCTTGCCGGCGGTCTTGCCGAGGCCGGATCCCTTCCCGCGCCCGACGCGTTTCCTGTCGCTCGTGGCCCCTTCGGCGGGGCGGAGTTCCGAGAGCTTCATTTCCCTTCCCCCAATTCCTCCATCCGGACGAGGAACTTGACTTTTTCTACCATTCCGCGGATCTCCGGGGTGTCCTGCCGCACCACCGCCCGGTTCGTGCGCGTGAGGCCGAGCCCCTTCACGACCCTTCGGTGGTACTCGTTCCGGCCGCTCAGGCCCCGGACGAGGGTGATGCGGAGCGTTCCGCTCATGCCGTCGCCTCCTCATCCTTCAGGCCCCGGGCGCTCGAGAGCTGCTCGAAGGTGCGCAGCTGCGAGAGCCCCTCGATGGCCGCCTTGACGAGGTTGTGGGGGTTGTTGCTCCCGAGAGACTTCGTCAGGATGTTCGAGATCCCGCTGGACTCGATGACGGCCCGGACGCCGCCGCCGGCGATGACCCCGGTGCCGGGTGAGGCCGGACGGATGATCACCCGGCTGGCGCCGTATTCCCCCACGACCTCGTGGGGGATCGTCCCGTTCACCAGCGGCACCTGGATGAGTCCGCGCTTGGCGTTCTGGATGGCCTTCCGGATGGCGTCCGGCACTTCGTTCGCCTTCCCGAGCCCCGTTCCCACGTGCCCGTTGCTGTCGCCAACGACGACGACCGCGCTGAACGAGAACCGCCGGCCGCCCTTGACGACCTTGGCGACCCGGCTGATGTGCACCACCCGGTCCTTCAGCTCCAGCCCTTCCGGATTGACTCTCTTCAAGCCTTCCTCCCCGTGCCCTCGCGAATGTGTGCGTCCCCTAGAATTCCAGGCCGGATTCCCGGGCACCCTCGGCCAGCGCCTTGACGCGGCCATGGTAGAGGAACCCGTTCCGGTCGAACACGACCCGGTGGATGTTCTTCTCGATCGCCTTCTTCCCGATCAGCTGCCCCACCTTTTTCGCCGCGTCGCTCTTGTCGAGCTCGACGATCTCCGGCCGGATCTCCGGGGAGAGGGTGGAAGCCGCAATGATGGTGGAGCCGGTCGAGTCGACCACCAGCTGCGCATAGATGTGCTTGGCGCTGCGGAAGACCGAGAGGCGGGGGCAGCGCTCCGTCCCGAAGATCCGCTTGCGGATCCGGGCCTTCCGGTTCTGGCGTGCGGTTTCCCGCTGATTCTTCTGTCCCATGGCTTTTTCGATCCCCGTCGTATTCGGATTGCCCGTTTGGTCCCTTTACTTGCCTGCAGCCTTCCCGACCTTCTTGATCAGGCGTTCCCCCCGGTACCGGATCCCCTTGTTCTTGTACACGTCCGGGCTGCGGAGGCGACGGATCCGGGCGGCCGTCTCCCCGACCAGCTCCTTGTCGGTCCCGGTGACCCTGATCACCGTGGGGGACTCCAGCTCCGCGTCTATCCCTTCCGGGAGCGGAAACGGCACCGGGTGCGAATATCCGAGCGTCAGCTGGAGCGCTCGCGGTTTCTTCTCCGCCTTGTACCCCACGCCGACGATCTCGAGGGTCTTCGTGAACCCCTCGGTGACTCCCTGCACCATGTTGGACAGGAGGGTGCGGTACATCCCGAAGAGGTTTCCCGCCCCCTCGCCGGTCACGGCGACGGTCGCGGTCCCCTCCTTCACCTCGACGGAGACCTTCCCCGGGATGGAGCGGCGGAGCTGCCCCTTCTTCCCCGTGACGGTCAGCTCCCCGTCCCCGACTTCCACCTTCACGCCGGCGGGGATGGCCACCGGCTTTTTCCCGATTCTCGACATCGTTGCGCTCCTCCGGGAACCTATCCCCTTTGCGTCCTACCAGACCTCGCAGAGAAGCTCGCCGCCGATGGAGAGCTTCTTCGCCTTCTCCCCCGTCATGACGCCCCTCGACGTGGAGAGGATCGCGATGCCGAACCCGTTCTTCACCGTCGGGATGTCGTCCTTTCCGACGTAGACCCTGCGCCCCGGCCGGCTCACCCGGCGGATCCCCTTGATCGCGTATCCGGTGTCGGGAGACGCCTTCAGGGAGATCCGGAGGCGGTTCGCTGGCGGGTCGGCGACGACGCGGAACCCCTTGATGAATCCCTCCTCCTTCAGGATCTGCGCGATGTCCTGCAGGATGTTCGTCGTGGGGAGCTCCAGCTGCTCGAACCGGGCCGTCTGGGCGTTCCGGAGCCGCGTCAGGAGATTCGAGATGTGGTCGTCGATGGCGGCCATCGCTCCCCCCTACCAGCTCGCCTTGACCACGCCCGGGAGCTCGCCGCGGAGAGCGAGTTCCCTGAGGCAGATCCGGCACAGCTGGAACTTCCGGTAGAATGCGCGCGGCCTGCCGCAGCGCGGGCACCGGTTGTATTTCCGGACCCCGAACTTCGGGGTGCGTCTTGCCTTGGCGATGATCGATTTCTTTGCCAACGTCGGCTCTCCTCTCTCCCGCTCTCGCGTTACGCCCGGAAGGGCATGCCCATCAGCTTCAGGAGTTCCAGGCCTTCCTCGTCGGTCCGCGCCGTGGTCACGATGGTGATGTTCATGCCGCGGATCTTGTCGATCTTGTCGTAGTTCACCTCGGGGAAGATGATCTGCTCCTTCACGCCGAGGGTATAGTTCCCGCGGCCGTCGAATCCTTTCGGGGTCACCCCCTTGAAGTCGCGGACGCGGGGAAGGGCGATCGCCATCAGCTTGTCGAGGAAGTGGTACATCCGTTCGCGCCGCAGCGTCACCATGACGCCGATGGGAACACCGGCGCGCAGCTTGAAGTTCGCGATGCTCTTCCTCGCCTTCGTAACGACGGGCCTCTGCCCCGTGATCACGCCGATCTCCTCGGCCGCAGAGTCGATGACCTTGATGTTCTCGATCGCGTCCCCGAGCCCCATGTTCACGATGACCTTCGACAGGCGGGGCACCTGCATGACGTTCCGGTAGCCGAACTTCGTCTTCAGCTTCGGAACGACCTCGGCCTTGTAGTGGTCCTGCAATCTCGGCATTTCCGGTCTCCCAGGTCCGCCCGCGGGCGGTAGGTTCCTGTTACCTCTTCTTGGCCTCGAGGACGTCGCCGCACCGCTTGCACACGCGGGAGCGCTTTCCCCCGGGATCCAGCTGCATCCCGATCCGGGTCGGCTTGTTGCACTTGTCGCACATCACCAGGACGTTGGAGAACGCCAGGGGCGCCTCCTTCTCCACGATACCGCCCTGGGGGTGGGCCTTCCCGGGCTTTATGTGCCGCTTCACCAGGTTGAGTTTCTCGACGAAGATCCGCCCGTTCGTCCGGTCGACCTTGAGGACCCGCCCGACTTTTCCCTTCTCCCGGCCGGTGATCACCTTGACGATGTCGTTCTTCCGGATGTGCACCTTCGCGGTTTCCATGTCGCCCCCCCGGCTCACAGGACTTCCGGCGCCAGGGAGATGATCTTCATGAACTTCCTGGCGCGCAGCTCGCGGGCGACGGGCCCGAATATGCGGGTCCCGACGGGCTCGCCCTGCGGATTGATGAGGACGGCGGAGTTCTGGTCGAAACGGAGGTAGCTGCCGTCCGCCCGCCCGACCTCCTTCACGGTCCGGACGACCACCGCCTTGTAGACGTCCCCCTTCTTCACCTTCCCGTGGGGGATCGCCTCCTTCACGCTCACGACGATGATGTCGCCCACGGTGGCATACCGTCGCCGGCTGCCGCCCAGCACCTTGATGCAGCAGAGACGCTTCGCGCCGGAGTTGTCGGCGGCGTCGAGCATGGTTTGCATCTGGATCATGGCCTTCGCTCCACGACGGGGATTTGCCGGCTACCTTACCGTACCGCGGGCCGCTCGATCAGCCGGGAGACGCGCCACCGCTTTTCCTTGCTCAGGGGCCGGGTCTCGATGATCTCCACGCGATCGCCGACCTGGTACTCGTTCTTCTCGTCGTGCGCCTTGTAGGTGGAGCGGCGCTTGACGTACTTCTTGTAGACGGGGTGCGCGACCAGCCGTTCCACGCGGACCACCACCGTCTTGTCCATCTTGTCGCTGACCACCGTCCCGACCTTGTGCTTCCGGGCTCCCCGGTCGCTCTCCATGGCATTCCCCGCCGTCATGTCAGTTCGCCTTTCCTTCCGACTTCGCCCGCAGGAACGTGATCACCCGGGCCAGGTCCCGGCGCCGGTTGCGGATCAGCATCTTGTTCTCCAGCGCGGAGGCGCTGCGCTTCATCTTCAGCCGGAAGATCTCGTCCCGGAGCTCCCGCTCCTTCTGCCGGAGCTCTTCCGCCGCCAGGTCCCGGGCTTCCTTCCTTTTCATGGCCCCTATGCCTCTCTCGAAAGGAATTTCGTCTGGATCGGGAGCTTGTGGCCCGCCAGCCGGAACGCCTCCCGCGCCGTGGCCTCGTCGACTCCCTCGATCTCGTAGATCACGCGACCGGGAAGCACCACGCAGACCCATTCCTCGGGCGCTCCCTTTCCCTTCCCCATGCGGGTTTCGGCCGGCTTCTTGGTGATCGGCTTGTCGGGAAAGATCCGGATCCAGATCTTCCCGCCCCTCTTCACGAACCGCGTCATTGCGACGCGCGCGGCCTCGATCTGGCGGGAGGTGATCCACCCCGCGGTGGCCGCCTTCACGCCGAAATCCCCGAAGTTCAGCGTGTTCCCTGCCTGCGCCTTCCCGCGGCGGCGGCCCTTCATCATCTTGCGGAACTTGACCCTCTTGGGGGCGAGCATCGTTGCCGATCTCCTATTCGTTGATGGCCGGGGTCGAAGGCGCCGACGGCAGCACCTCGCCCTTGTAGATCCACACCTTCACGCCGATGATCCCGTAGGTGGTGCGCGCCTGTGCGAATCCGTAGTCGATGTCCGCCCGCAGGGTGTGAAGGGGGACGCGGCCCTCGCGGTACCACTCCGTCCGGGACATCTCCGCCCCGCCGAGGCGCCCGGCAACCTGGATCTTGATCCCCTTCGCCCCCAGCTTCATCGAGGAGAGAACGGTCTTCTTCATCGCCCGCCGGAATGCCACTCGCCGCTCCAGCTGCATCGCCACGTTCTCCGCCGTCAGCTGCGCGTCCGTTTCCGGCCGCCGGATCTCCAGGATGTTGATCGAGACGTCCCGCGTCGTGAGCTTCTGGATGTCCTTCTTCAGGTTCTCGATCTCGGCGCCCTTCTTCCCGATGACGATCCCCGGGCGTGCGGTGGAGATGAGGATGTTGACGCGGTTCGAGCGGCGCTCGATCTCGATGGAGGAGACCCCCGCGTGGCTCAGCCGGCCCTTCACGTACGACCGGATCCGGAGGTCCTCCTGGAGCTGGGCGGCATAGTCCTTCTCGGAGTACCAGCGGGAACGCCAGCTCTTGATGATCCCCAGCCGGAAGCCGTACGGATGTGTCTTCTGTCCCAAAACCCGCCTCCCTGTTCCGCTATCTGATATGCCAAGGCGTAAAATGATCCGGTTCGAAAACAGGATGGGGTGCCAGCATATTTTCGAATCGGGCCATTTTACGCCTCGTCGACGATGATCGTGATGTGGCTGGTGCGCCGCCGGTATTTGTGCGCCCGGCCCATCGGCGCGGGACGGAACCGTTTCTGCGAGGTGCCCACGTTCACGTAGGCGCTCTTGACGTACAACATGTCCGTGTCGATGACGCCGGTCTGCCCGGCGTTCGCCACTGCCGAGTCGAGGACCTTCTTCACCGTCGCGGCGGACGCCTTCTTCGCCAGGGAGAGGATCGTCCGGGCCTCGGCGATCTTCTTCCCGCGGATCAGGTCCACCACGAGGCGCGCCTTCCTCGGGGAGACGCGCATGAACTTGGCTGTCGCGGTCGCTTCCATCGCCTTCGCTCTCCTTCCTCCCCGCCCTTACTTCTTCACCTTGGCCTTGCGGTCGCCCGAGTGGCCGTGGAACGTCCGCGTCGGGGAGAACTCGCCGAGCTTGTGCCCCACCATGTTTTCCGTGACGAAGACGGGCATGAACTTCCGGCCGTTGTGGACGGCGAAGGTGTGCCCCACCATCTCGGGCGTGATGGTGGACCGCCGGGACCAGGTCTTGATGACTTTCTTGTCCCCGGTCTCCACGGCCCTGCGCAGCTTCCGTGCCAGACCTTCCTCCACGTACGGTCCCTTCTTGATGGATCGCGCCACGTCCGTTGCCTCTTCTTTCCGTTATTTCCCGCGCCGCTTGACGATGTAGCGGTCCGTCGCGGGGTTCTTGCGCGTCTTATACCCCTTCGTGGGCTTCCCCCAGGGAGTGCAGGGGTGTCGGCCTCCGGAGGAGCGCCCCTCGCCGCCTCCCAGCGGGTGGTCGACGGGATTCATCGCCACGCCGCGGACGGTCGGGCGGATTCCCATCCAGCGGCTGCGGCCGGCCTTGCCCAGGGAAACCTTCTCGTGGTCGAGGTTCCCGACCTGGCCCACGGTCGCCATGCATTCCATGAACACGAGCCGCACTTCGCCGGAGGCAAGCCGCAGGTGGGCGTACTGCCCCTCCTTGGCGAGGATCTGCACGACCGTGCCTGCGGACCGGGCGATCTGCCCGCCCTTGCCGACCTTGAGCTCGACGTTGTGCACCAGGGTGCCCACCGGGATGTTCCGGATCGGGAGGGCGTTCCCCGGCTTGATGTCCGCCCCGGCGCCGGTGACGACCGTGTCTCCGACCGACAGGCCCACCGGGCACAGGATGTACCGTTTCTCGCCGTCCGCGTAGTGGAGCAGCGCGATCCGGGCGGACCGGTTCGGGTCGTACTCGATTGCCGCCACCGTCGCCGGGATGTCCACCTTGTTCCGCTTGAAATCGATGATCCGGTACCTGCGCTTGTGCCCTCCCCCGCGGTGCCAGACGGTGGTCTCCCCGAGGTTGTTCCGGCCCCCGCTCCCCTTCAGGCTTTCGGTGAGCGCCCGCTCGGGTTTCTTTGGGGTCAGGTCCTCCGTGGTGAGGACCGTCATGCCCCGCCGCCCGGGGGATGTCGGCTTGTATTTGCGGATAGCCATCTTCGTCTCTCCTTCGGCGGGGGCGCCCCGTCAGACGCCCTCGAAGAACTCGATCTTGTCGCCTTCCTTCAGTGTGACCACGGCCTTCTTCCAGCCGGGGCGGAGACCCACCGTGCGGCCGCGGCGCTTCACCTTCCCTGCCACGATCATCGTCCGGACGTCGACGACCTTCACCTTGAACATCTTCTCCACCGCTTCCCGGACCTCTTTCTTGTTGGCGCGGGTGTCGACGGCAAACAGCACGGCGTTGGACGTTCCCTTCATGAGCGTCGCCTTCTCGGTGATCAGCGGCCGCTTGATGACGTCGGAGAGGTTCATTTCCCCAGCACCTCGCTGATCTTCTCCAGCGCCGCGCGGGTCAGCACCAGCTGGTCGTAAGAGAGGACGTCGTAGACGTTGATGGCCGAGACCGGAATCGTCTTGAAGGCCTTGAGGTTCCGCACGCCGAGTTCCAGGTTCTCTGGAGCCCCGTCGAAGACGAGCAGCGCGTCGGTCAGCCCGAGGGCGGCGGCGACCTTGAGGAAATCCCGGGTCTTCGGGGCGGGGAGGGAGAGGTCCTCGACGAGGATCAGCTTGTTCCCCTTCGCCTTCGCGCTCAGCGCGCTGCAGAGCGCCGCGCGTGTCTCCTTCCGGTTCACCTTCACGTCGTACGCGCGGGGGTGGGGGCCGAACACGGTCCCTCCACCGCGGAGGAGCGGGGAGCGCGTCGTCCCCATCCGGGCGCGGCCCGTACCCTTCTGGCGGAACGGCTTCTTTCCTCCCCCGGAGACGTCGCTGCGGGTCTTCGTCTGGTGGGTCCCGGCGCGGCGCCCCGCCAGCTGGGCGACCACGACGCGGTGCAGCAGGTGGCCCTTCACCTCGGTCCCGAAGACGGCGTCCGGCAGTTCCGCCGTCCCCGCCGCCTTCCGTTCCCTGTCCACGATCTCCACGGTAGCCATCTCGCGCTCCTTAGACACCCTTCTTGACGGCCCGGCGGACGAAGACCAGGCTGTTCTTCGCGCCCGGGACGGCTCCCCGGACGAGCAGGAGATTCTTCTCGAGCTGCACGCCGACGACCCGGAGGTTGAGGATCGTAACCCGCTCGCTCCCGTAGTGGCCCGCCATCTTGATGTTCTTGATGACCCGGGACGGCCAGGCCGAGGCGCCGATCGACCCCGGGGCGCGGTGGAACATGGAACCGTGGGTGGCGCGCCCGCCTTTGAAGTTCCAGCGCTTCACGACACCCGCGAACCCCCGCCCCTTGGTGTGCCCCATCACGTCGACCACGTCGCCTTCCTTGAAGATGTCGACCTTGATCTCGGCGCCCACGTCGAGGGGGTCGCTCCCCTCGAGACGGATCTCCTGGAGGGCACGGAACGTCCCCTTCCCGGCCTTCTGGAAGTGCCCCAGCATGGGCTTGCCGACCTTGTGGGCCCTGGCCGCCCCGAAGCCGATCTGGACGGCCTCGTACCCGTCCCGCTGGGCCGTCTTCCGCTGGATCACGGTGCACGGCCCCGCCTCGATCACGGTCACCGGGATGACCTTCCCTTCCGTGTCGAACACCTGGGTCATGCCCAGCTTTTTCCCCAATATTCCGGTCGTCATGTCTCGCACCCGCTTCCGTTCTCGGTCGTTGTCGTCGTACCGGTTACAGCTTGATCTCGACTTCCACTCCCGCCGGCAGGTCGAGCTTCATCAGCGCGTCGATCGTCGCTCCGGGCGGTTCGTGGATGTCCAGCAGCCGCTTGTGCGTCCGGATTTCGAACTGCTCCCTGCTCTTCTTGTCCACGTGCGGGGAGCGGTTGACCGTGAACCGCTCGATCTGGGTCGGGAGGGGGATCGGTCCCGCGACCTTCGCCCCGGTCTGACGCGCCTTTTCGACGATCTCTCCGGTCGCCTTGTCCAGAAGCTTGTAGTCGAAGGCCTTCAGCCGGATCCGGATCTTCTGGTGCTCAATCGCCACGTCGATGCCCCCCCTTCGGGTCCCTGTTCCCTACTCGGTGATTTCCGCGACGACTCCGGCGCCCACGGTGCGGCCGCCCTCGCGGATCGCGAACCGCAGCTCCTTCTCCATCGCCACCGGGGTGATCAGCTCCACCGCCATCTGGACGTTGTCGCCCGGCATCACCATCTCCACGCCCTCCGGCAACGTCGCCACGCCCGTCACGTCCGTCGTGCGGAAGTAGAACTGCGGACGGTACCCGTTGAAAAACGGCGTGTGGCGACCACCCTCTTCCTTCGTCAGGATGTACGCCGAGGCCTTGAACTTCTTGTGCGGGGTGATCGAGCCCGGCTTCGCCAGAACCTGCCCGCGCTCCACCTCGTCCTTCTTCGTCCCCCGCAGCAGAACCCCGATGTTGTCCCCCGCCTGGCCCTGGTCCAGCAGCTTGCGGAACATCTCCACGCCCGTGGCGACCGTCTTCTGCGTGTCCCGCAACCCGATGATCTCCACCTCGTCCGCAACCTTGATGACGCCGCGCTCCACCCGGCCCGTCACCACCGTCCCGCGGCCGGAAATCGAGAAGACGTCCTCGATCGCCATCAGGAACGGCTTGTCGATCGCGCGCTCCGGCGTGGGAACGTAGGAGTCCACCGCCGCCATCAGCTCGAGAACGCACTTGCACGCCGGGCAAGAGTCCTTCCCGCATCCGCACTCCAGGGCCTTCGTCGCCGCCCCCCGGATGATCGGAGTGGCGTCCCCGGGAAACTCGTACTTGCTCAACAGCTCCCGGACCTCCAGCTCCACCAGGTCCAGCAGCTCCGGATCGTCCACCAGGTCCACCTTGTTCATGAACACCACGATGTACGGAACCCCCACCTGGCGAGCCAGCAAAATGTGCTCCCGGGTCTGAGGCATCGGACCGTCCGCCGCGGACACCACCAGGATCGCACCGTCCATCTGCGCCGCGCCTGTGATCATGTTCTTGATGTAGTCCGCGTGACCGGGACAGTCCACGTGCGCGTAATGACGCGCCTTCGTCTGATACTCCACGTGCGCCGTGGCGATCGTGATCCCCCGCTCCCGCTCCTCCGGAGCCTTGTCGATCTGATCGAAGGCCACGAACTCCGCCAGCCCGCGGGACGCCAGCACCTTCGTGATCGCCGCCGTCAACGTCGTCTTCCCGTGATCCACGTGACCGATCGTGCCAACGTTCACGTGCGGCTTCGTGCGCTCAAACTTCTGCTTGGACATGTGTGCGTCTCCTCCTCCCCGCGGGATGGCTGCGCTACGCGCCCTTGACCTTCGCGATCACTTCCTCGCTGACCGACTGCGGCGCCGCCTCGTAATGGTCGAACTGCATCGTGTACGTCGCCCGGCCCTGGGTCTTCGACCGCAGGTCGGTGGCGTACCCGAACATGTGCGCGAGCGGGACGTGGGCGGCGATGACCTGCGTGTTCCCGCGGGCCTCGATCTTCTGGATCCTGCCGCGGCGTGAGCTCAGGTCCCCGATGACGTCTCCCATGAAATCCTCGGGGCAGACCACCTCCACGGCCATGACCGGCTCGAGGAGGATGGCCCCCGCGTTCCGGCACGCGGCCTTGAACGCCATGGAGCCGGCGATCTTGAAGGCCATTTCCGAGGAGTCCACCTCGTGGAACGACCCGTCGAAGAGCGTGACCTTCACGTCCACCACCGGGTACCCGGCGATCACGCCCCCCTCCGAGGCCTCCACGATCCCCTTTTCGACGGCCGGGATGAATTCCCTCGGGATGGAACCCCCCACGATCTTGTTGACGAACTCGAACCCCTTCCCCTTCTCGCCGGGCTCCACGGTGATCCAGACGTGCCCGAACTGCCCGCGGCCGCCCGTCTGCCGGATGTACCGCCCTTCCTGTTTCGCGGACCGGGTCACGGTTTCCCGGTATGCGACCTGGGGCCTCCCCACGTTCGCCTCGACCTTGAACTCCCGAAGCAGCCGGTCGACGATGATCTCGAGGTGGAGCTCGCCCATCCCGGAGATCAGGGTCTGCCCCGTCTCCTCGTCGTTGCGCACGTGGAAGGAGGGGTCCTCCATCATCAGTTTCTGGAGGGAGAAGCCGAGCTTCTCCTGGTCCGCCTTGGTCTTCGGTTCGATGGCGATGGCGATGACCGGCTCGGGTGCCTGGATGGACTCGAGGACGATCTCGTGCTCCTGGTCGCACAGGGTGTCGCCCGTGTAGGCGGTCTTCAGGCCCACCACCGCGGCGATTTCCCCGGCGTAAATGCTCTTGATCTCCTCCCGCTTGTTCGCGTGCATCTTGAGGAGCCGCCCGATGCGTTCCTTCTTCTGGCGGGTGGGGTTGTAGACGTGATCGCCGGAGTCCAGCGTGCCGGAGTAGACCCGGATGAAGGTGAGGTGGCCGACGAAGGGGTCGTTCATGATCTTGAACGCGAGAGCCGAGAACGGGTCGTCGTCGCTGGCCTTCCGCACCGCCTCGGAGTTGTCCCGGGGGTTCAGGCCGATCACCGGCGGGATGTCCACGGGGGAGGGAAGGTAGTCCACCACCGCGTCGAGGAGCGGCTGGACGCCCTTGTTCCGGAACGCCGTGCCGCAGACGACGGGCGTGATCCGGATGCCGATGGTGGCGAGCCGGATGGCTTCGACGAGCTCCGCCACCTCGATCTCCTCGCCCAGCAGGTATTTCTCCAGGAGCTTGTCGTTCACGTCCGCAACCGATTCGAGGAGCTTCTCCCTGGCGCCGGAAACCGCCTCGGACATGTCGGCCGGCACCGGCTCCTCGTGGAACTTCGCGCCGAGGGTGTCCTCCTCCCAGACCAGGGCTTTCATGCGGACCAGGTCGACGATTCCGCGGAAGCCATCCTCCTTTCCCAGGGGGAGCTGGATGGGCACGGGGTTCGCGGCGAGCCGCTCCTTCATCATCCGGACGACCCGGTGGAAATCGGCGCCGGTCCGGTCCATCTTGTTCACCATGGCGATCCGGGGGACGCGGTACTTGTCGGCCTGCCGCCAGACCGTCTCGGACTGGGGCTCCACGCCTCCCACGGCGCAGAACACCGCAACCGCCCCGTCGAGAACGCGCAGCGAACGCTCGACCTCGATGGTGAAGTCGACGTGCCCCGGCGTGTCGATGATGTTGACCCGGTGGTTCCGCCAGAAGCAGGTGGTGGCGGCGGAGGTGATGGTGATCCCCCGCTCCTGCTCCTGTTCCATCCAGTCCATCGTTGCGGTGCCGTCGTGAACTTCCCCCATCTTGTGGGAGACGCCCGTGTAGTAGAGGATCCGCTCGGTGGTCGTGGTCTTCCCGGCGTCGATGTGCGCCATGATCCCGATGTTCCGGGTCTTGTCGAGAGGCGATACCCTGGACACGCGCGTTTCCTTCTCCGGCCCCTGCAGGCCTACCAGCGGTAGTGCGCGAAGGCCTTGTTGGCCTCCGCCATCTTGTGGGTGTCTTCCTTCTTCTTGATCGTCGTGCCGCGGTTGTGGAAGGCGTCCAGGAGCTCCGCGGACAGGCGCGCCTGCATCGTCTTCTCGCTCCGGTCCCGGGCGAAGCCGACCAGCCAGCGGATGGAGAGGGAGAGGCGGCGCTCCGGCCGGATCTCTACGGGGACCTGGTAGGTGGCGCCGCCGACCCGGCGGGACTTGACCTCGACCACCGGCTTGACGTTCTCCACCGCTTTCTTGAGGACCGCCACCGGATCCTCCTTTGTCTTCTCCTTCAGGATGTCCATCGACCCGTAGACGATGTTCTCGGCGACCCGCGCCTTCCCCTGCAGCATGATGGCGTGGATCATTTTCGCCACGAGCACGTCGCCGTACACGGGATCCGGCTGGACGACCCTCCTGGAAACGTAGCCTCTCCTTGGCATGCGCAAGAACCTCCTCGTCCGTTTGCCGCGGACTTCTCCGGAAACACAAGACTCCGGTGTCCGCCGCACGCCGCGCGGGGCGGGACCGGAACCACCGCTGTTTTACCCTTCCCGGCAGGCCCGCCGGGGACCGGATGGAACTACCGTTCCGATAGTCGGGAAGCTATTTGGGTCGCTTGGTGCCGTACTTCGACCGCGACTTCCGTCTGTCCTGGACGCCGACGGAATCCAGCTTCCCGCGGATGATGTGGTAGCGAACGCCGGGGAGGTCCTTCACGCGCCCCCCCCGGATCATGACCACGGAGTGCTCCTGGAGGTTGTGCCCCTCGCCCGGGATGTACACCGTCACCTCGACGCCGTTGGTGAGGCGCACCCTCGCCACCTTCCGGAGGGCGGAGTTCGGCTTCTTCGGCGTCGTGGTGTACACGCGGAGGCAGACCCCCCGCTTCTGGGGGCAGCGTTCGAGCGCCGGGGAGTTGCTCTTGTTGGCGATCGCCTCCCGCCCCTTCCGGACCAGCTGGTTGATCGTGGGCATTCCCTCTTCCCTTCCGTTGAACGGACTCTCCCTTGCTTACCGGACGAAAGTAATCTTTATAGCAACGGTTTCCCGCCCTGTCAACGACTTTCTTCCTCGTCCCGGGGCAGCTCCTCCGGCTCCGGCAGGGGCAGCGGCTCGACCACCAGGGGCGGGTCGGACTCGAAATCCACCTCCCGGTAGCTGCTTCCCCCCGTCCCGGCAGGGATGAGGCGGCCCATGATGACGTTCTCCTTCAGGCCGGCCAGGAAGTCCACCCGTCCGTGGACCGCGGCGTCTGTGAGGATCTTCGTCGTCTCCTGGAACGAGGCGGCGGAGATCCACGACTCCGTGGAGAGGGACGCCTTGGTGATCCCGAGGAGTTGGGGCTCGGCCTTGGCGGGCTTCCCCTTCCTGTCCTTCACCACCCTCTCGTTCTCGTCCCGGAAGATCCACTTCTCCACGCTCTGCCCCACGAGGAAGGCGGTGTCCCCGGGATCGGCGATCTTCACCCGGCGCAGCATCTGCCGGACGATCGTTTCGATGTGCTTGTCGTTGATCCGCACGCCCTGGAGCCGGTACACCTCCTGGATCTCGTTCACCAGGAACCGGGCCAGCTCCTTGTCTCCCAGGACGCGCAGGATGTCGTGGGGGTTCGGCGACCCGTCCATGAGGGCCTCCCCGGCCCGGACCCGTTCCCCGTCGTGCACGGTGATGTGCTTTCCCCGCGGGATGGTGTACTCCCTGGGCTCCCCGACCTCGGGGACCACGTGGATCTTCCTCTTCCCCTTGAAGTCCTTCCCCAGCCGGACGACGCCGTCGATCTCGGAGATGAGGGCGTACTCCTTCGGCTTGCGCGCCTCGAACAGCTCGGCCACCCGCGGGAGTCCTCCCGTGATGTCCTTGGTCTTGGTCGTTTCCCGCGGGATCTTCGCGATGATGTCCCCGGCCTGGACCTTCTGCCCCTCGTCCACGAGGATGTTCGAACCGATGGGGAGGAGGTAGCGCGCCTCGCTCGCGGAACCGGGGAGTTTCCGGGTCGTCCGGCTCCCCTCTTCCTTGATGGAGATGCGGGGACGGGCGTCCGGGTCCTTGGACTCGCTGATGACGCGGGTGGAGCGGCCGGTCACCTCGTCGACCTGCTCCCGCATGGTCACGCCCTCGATGATGTCGCCGAACTTGATCTCCCCGCCCACCTCGGTGAGGATCGGGATGTTGTACGGATCCCACTCCGCCAGGCGGGTGCCGTCCTTCACCTTGTCCCCGTCGGCGACCATCAGGACGGCTCCGTACGGGATCTGGTACTTCTCGCGCTCCCGGTTGTTCTCGTCCACCAGGACGAGGAACCCGTTCCGGTTCATCGCCACGAGGTTCTTCTCGCGGTTGCGCACCGCCACGATGCCCTGGAACTTGATGCGCCCCGACTGCTTGGACTGGTGGGAACTCTGCGCGACGGACCCCGCGGTGGCGATGCCCCCGATGTGGAAGGTCCGCATGGTCAGCTGGGTGCCCGGCTCGCCGATGGACTGGGCGGAGATGATCCCCACCGCCTCCCCGATGGCCACCATCTTCCCGCGGGCGAGGTCGCGCCCGTAGCAGAAGGCGCACACGCCCCGCTTGCTCTCGCAGGTGAGCACGGAGCGGATCTTCACTTCGTCCAGCCCCGACATCTCGATCTGCTGGGCCACCTCCTCGGTGATCTCCTCGTTGGCCCCGACCAGCAGGTGCTCCTCGACGTCGTATACGTCCTCGATGGCCACGCGGCCGAGGATCCGGTCGGCCAGCCGGTCGATGATTTCGCCGCCCTCGATGAGGGCCCGGACACCGATGCCGTCGAGCGTCTGGCAGTCCTCTTCCACGACGATGCAATCCTGCGCCACGTCCACCAGGCGCCTCGTGAGGTACCCGGAGTTGGCGGTCTTGAGGGCCGTGTCCGCGAGGCCTTTCCGGGCGCCGTGCGTGGAGATGAAGTACTCGCCCACGGACAGTCCCTCGCGGAAATTCGACCGGATCGGCGTCTCGATGATCTCCCCCGACGGCTTCGCCATGAGCCCGCGCATGCCTGCGAGCTGCATCATCTGCTTGTCGGAGCCGCGCGCCCCGGAGTCGGCCATCATGTAGATGGGGTTGAAGCTGGGGACCTTTCTCTCCTTCCCGTCCTTCCCCCGGACGGTCTCGGTCCCCATCTCCTTGAGCATTTCCTTGGCGATCCGCTCGGTGGCGGCCGACCAGATGTCGACCACCTTGTTGTACCGTTCCCCGGGGGTGATGAGTCCCTCCACGTGCTCGTTGATGACCTTGTTCAGGTTCTCGGAGGCGGTATCCAGGATCGCCTTCTTGCTCGTAGGGATGACCATGTCGTTGATGCAGATGGAGATCCCCGAGAGGGTGGCGTACTGGAACCCGAGGTTCTTCAGCTGGTCCGCCAGGATGACGGTCGCCTTCTGTCCGCAGTTCCTGTAGGTGACGTCGATGAGCTCGGCGAGGTCCTTCTTCTTCATCACCTTGTTGACGTACTCGAAGGGGACCTCCTTCGGGACCACCTCGTACAGGAGGACGCGGCCGACGGTGGTGTCCACCGTCTGGCCTCCGACGCGCACCCGGATCGCCGCCTGGAGCTCCACCGCGCCGCCGTCGTAGGCGATGCGGACCTCCTCGGGGCCGGAGAACCGCCTCTCCTGTCCCTTGCGTCCCTCGCGGAGCCGGGTCAGGTAGTAGATCCCCAGGACGATGTCCTGGGACGGCCCGATCACCGGCTTGCCGTGCGCCGGAGAGAGGATGTTGTTCGTGGACATCATGAGGACCCGGGCCTCCATCTGCGCCTCCACCGAGAGGGGCACGTGGACGGCCATCTGGTCCCCGTCGAAGTCGGCGTTGAAGGCGAAGCACACCAGGGGATGCAGCTGGATCGCCTTCCCCTCGATGAGCACGGGCTCGAACGCCTGGATTCCGAGCCGGTGGAGCGTCGGGGCCCGGTTCAGCATCACGGGGAGCTGGCGGATGACGTCGTCGAGGGCGTCCCAGACTTCCCGCTTTTCCTTCTCCACCATCTTCTTCGCCTGCTTGATGGTGGTGGCGTGTCCGGCTTCCTCCAGCTTGTTGAAGATGAACGGCTTGAACAGCTCCAGGGCCATCTTCTTGGGGAGGCCGCACTGGTGGAGCTTCAGCTCCGGACCGACGACGATCACCGACCGCCCGGAGTAGTCGACGCGCTTCCCGAGGAGGTTCTGGCGGAACCGCCCGCCCTTCCCCTTCAGCATGTCGGAGAGGGACTTCAGCGGCCGCTTGTTCGACCCGGTGATCAGTTTCCCGCGCCGCCCGTTGTCGAAGAGGGCGTCCACCGACTCCTGCAGCATGCGCTTCTCGTTCCGGATGATGATCTCCGGGGCGGAGAGGTCGAGCAGGCGCTTGAGCCGGTTGTTCCGGTTGATCACCCGGCGGTACAGGTCGTTGAGGTCCGAGGTGGCAAACCGCCCTCCGTCCAGGGGCACCAGGGGCCGCAGGTCGGGCGGCAGCACGGGGATCACGTCCTGGACCATCCACTCCGGCCGCTGCCCGCTGTCGCGGAACGCCTCGACGATCTTCAGGCGCTTGGAGATCTTCTTCTTTTTCGCCTCGGAGGCCGTGTCCGCCATCTCCTTCCGCAGCGTCTCGGACAGCTTTTCCAGGTTCAGCTCCGCCAGGAGGATCTTGATCGCCTCCGCGCCCATCCCCACGCGGAACCGCTCCTTCAGGAGTTCCAGCTTCTCCTTGTCCCCCTTGAACTTCTCCCGGAACTCGTCGACCTTTTCGCGGTACTTCCCCTCGGACAGGACTTCCTGCTTCTGGACGTCCGTCTCCCACGGGTCGAGGACGATGTACTTCTCGAAGTAGATGACCGCCTCGATGTCCTTCATCGGCATGTCGAGGATGGTGGCGATGCGGCTGGGCAGGCTCTTGAGGAACCAGATGTGGGCCACCGGGGAGGCCAGCTCGATGTGTCCCATCCGCTCCCGGCGGACCTTCGACTGGATCACTTCGACGCCGCACTTCTCGCAGACGATACCGCGGTGCTTCATCCGCTTGTACTTGCCGCAGTTGCACTCGTAGTCCTTGATCGGGCCGAAGATCTTCGCGCAGAACAGTCCGTCCCGCTCGGGCTTGAAGGTGCGGTAGTTCAGCGTCTCCGGCTTCTTCACCTCCCCGTGCGACCACTTGCGGATCTGCTCGGGCGAGGCGATGGAAATGCGGATCCCCGAGAAATAGAGGGGGTCCTTGGGCTTCTCGGCGCGGGTGAACAGGTCTTCCACGGATGCCTCCCGGTATCTCTACCCGTTTCGGGTTTCCTACGGGTTCTCGTCGCTGATGAGCTCGACGTCCAGGCCGAGGGCCTGGAGTTCCTTGATCAGCACGTTGAACGATTCCGGCAGCCCGGGCTCGAGGGAGAAGTTCCCCTTTACGATGGCCTCGTACATCCTTGCGCGGCCGGGCACGTCGTCCGACTTCACGGTGAGGAACTCCTGGAGCGTGAAGGCGGCTCCGTATGCCTCGAGGGCCCAGACCTCCATCTCCCCGAGCCGCTGCCCGCCGAACTGCGCCTTCCCGCCCAGGGGTTGCTGGGTGACCAGGGAATACGGGCCGGTGGACCGGGCGTGGATCTTGTCGTCCACCAGGTGGTGGAGCTTCAGCATGTACATGGAGCCGATGGTGACCTGCTGCTGGAACTGCGTACCGTTCCTTCCGTCGTACAGCGTGGTCTGCCCGCTTTCCGGGAGCCCGGCGTAGCGGAGGTAGTCCTTGATCTCCCGCTCCGTCGCCCCGCTGAACACGGGGGAGGCGAGGAACACGCCGCCGTTCATCCGCCTCGCCATCTCGCGGACCTCGTCCTCCGAGAGTCCCTTCAGGTACGCCTGGAAGCGGTCGGAGCTGTAGATCTTCCCGAGCCAGTCCCGGACCGCCTTGGCGCTGAACTCCTTCTCCACCATGTGCTGGATCTGGTCCCCCAAGCCCCGGGCCGCCCAGCCGAGGTGCGCCTCCATGATCTGTCCCACGTTCATCCGGGACGGGACCCCCAGCGGATTGAGCACAATGTCCACCGGGGTTCCGTCGGCGGTGTACGGCATGTCCTCCTCCGGCAGGATCCGGGAGATGACGCCCTTGTTGCCGTGGCGGCCCGCCATCTTGTCCCCCACGGAGAGCTTCCGCTTCATCGCGATGAATGCCTTGACCATCTTGAGGACCCCGGGGGGGAGCTCGTCGCCCCGGCGGATCCGGGAGATCTTCTCGTCGAACAGCGCCTTGACCACGCCGATCTGGTCCTGGGCCACACGGTATATGTCGGAGAGCCGGTCCTTCAGTTCCGGGTCCTCCTCCACGCCGATCTCGGCCCAGCGCTCCTTCGGGATCTCCTCGAGGACTTCCCCGGTGATCTTCTTCTTCTTCGCGAGCAGGACCTCCCCCCGGTCCTCGGACGTCAGGCGGACCGCCGAGGTCTTTCCGAGGAGCTGCGTCCTCAGTTTCCCGAACGCGGTCTCCAGGATGATCCGTATCTCGTCCTCCTGGTCGCGGTGCAGCCGGTCGAGCTCCCGCTCCTCGAGCATCTGGGCGCGGTCGTCCTTTTCCCCCCCCTTCCGGGTGAACACCTTGGCGTCGATGACGATCCCCTCGATCCCCGGCGGAACGCGCAGGGACGAGTCCTTCACGTCCCCCGCCTTGTCCCCGAAGATCGCACGCAGGAGTTTTTCCTCCGGGGAGAGCTGGGTCTCCCCCTTCGGCGTCACCTTCCCCACGAGGATGTCCATGGGTTTCACGCGGGCGCCGATGCGGATGATGCCGCTCTCGTCGAGGTCCCTCAGGGACTCCTCGCTGATGTTCGGGATGTCCGCCGTGATCTCCTCCTTGCCGAGCTTGGTCTCGCGGGCGATGCACTCGAACTCCTCGATGTGGATCGAGGTGAAGATGTCCTCCTTGACGATCTTCTCGGAGATCAGGATGGAGTCCTCGAAGTTGTACCCGCCCCACGGCATGAAGGCCACCAGGACGTTCCGGCCGAGGGAGAGCTCCCCCTCGGAGGTGGCCGGGCCATCCGCGATCACCTCCCCCGCCTGGACCTTCTGGCCGAGGGTGACGATCGGCTTCTGGTTGATGCAGGTGTTCTGGTTGGAGCGCCGGAACTTCACCAGCGTGTAGATGTCGGCCCCGTACTTCCCGGAGGCGTCCGGCTCCTCGGAGCGGATGACGATCCGGCGGGCGTCGACGGATTCGACCGTGCCGCCGCGGCGCGCCACCACCGCCGCCCCGGAATCCCGCGCCACCACCGCCTCCATCCCGGTCCCCACGTAGGGGGGCTCGGTGCGGAGGAGGGGCACCGCCTGCCGCTGCATGTTGGACCCCATGAGGGCCCGGTTCGCGTCGTCGTGCTCGAGGAACGGGATGAGGGAGGCGGCCACCGAAACCAGCTGGTTCGGCGACACGTCCATCAGGGTGACGTCCGGGGAGCGCAACATGGCGAAATCGCCTCCCTTCCGGGCGATCACGACGTCCTGGAGGAACTTCCCGGTGACGGAGTCCACGGCGGCGTTCGCCTGGGCGATGACGTGCCGTTCCTCCTCCATCGCGGAGAGGAAGACGATGTCCCGCGTCACCGTCGAGTTCCGTACGACGCGGTACGGGGTCTCGATGAACCCGAACTCGTTGATCCGCGCGAAGGTGGACAGCGACGCGATGAGCCCGATGTTCGGCCCTTCCGGGGTCTCGATCGGGCAGATTCGCCCGTAATGCGTCGGGTGGACGTCGCGGACCTCGAACCCCGCGCGTTCACGGGTCAGGCCGCCGGGCCCGAGGGCGGAGACGCGCCGCTTGTGCGTCACCTCGGAGAGCGGGTTGGTCTGGTCCATGAACTGCGACAGCTGCGACGACCCGAAGAACTCCTTGATCACCGCGGAGACGGGCTTCGCGTTGATGATGTCGTGGGGCATCAGCGTCTCGATGTCCTGGAGTCCCATCTTCTCCCGGATGGCCCGTTCGACGCGGATCAGTCCCATGCGGAACTGGTTCTCGATGAGCTCGCCCACGGTCCGGACGCGCCGGTTCCCCAGGTTGTCGATGTCGTCCGCCTCGCCGATCCCGTTCTTCAGGCTGATGAGATACCGGACCACCCGCAGGATGTCCTCCTGGGTGAGCACGGTGTTCTCCAGCTCCCCTTCCGTGATCCCGAGTTTGTGGTTGAGCTTCAGGCGCCCCACCCTGGAGAGGCTGTACCGCTCCGGGTTGAAGAACATGTTCTGGAAGAGCGATTCGGCCGCATCCTTCGTGGGCGGATCCCCGGGGCGCATCTTCTTGTAGATCTCCTTCAACGCCTCGTCGCGACCCCGGATCTTGTCTGTGACCAATCCCTCCCATATCGCCCGGTCGGAATTCTCCATGGTGAAGACGGAGAGGCTCCGTACCTTCTTCTCCCGCAGGACCGCGAGCATTTCCTCCGTGACCTGCTGCCCGCACTCGACGAGCACTTCCCCGGTTCCCGGGTCCGCCACGTCGGAAACGACCACCTTCCCGGTCAGTTCCTCGACCGGGAGGGTGATGCGCCCGAATTTCAGTCCTTCCCGGGCGTACCGCTCCACCCGTTTCTTGGATACCTTGATCCCCTTCTTGAAGGCCATCTCGCCGGGGCGGTCCGGGTGCGGAACATTGATGAGCATCTTCAGCCCCACCATCAGCTCCGGCCGGAACTCCTTGCTGCACTTGTCCCCGTCGATGTCCACCTCCTCCACGTCGTAGAAGGTGCGCAGGAGGTCCTCCGTGCTGCGCCCGAAGGCCCGCAGCAGCACGGCGATGGGGAACTTCCGCTTCCGGTCGATCTTGATGAAGAGCTGGTCCTTGTGATCGAACTCGAAGTCGAGCCAGGACCCGCGGTACGGTATGATCCGGGCGGAAAAGAGCACCTTCCCGGAGGCGTGGGAGCGCCCCTTGTCGTGCTCGAAGAACACGCCCGGCGAACGGTGCAGCTGGCTGACGATGACCCGCTCGGTGCCGTTGATGATGAAGGTGGCCCGCTCCGACATCAGCGGGATCTCGCCGAAGAATACCTCCTGCTCCTTCACGTCGCGGATCGTCCGCGCCGCCGTCTTCTCGTCCACGTCGAAGATCACGAGCTGGACGGTCACCTTGATGGGGGCGGCGAACGTCATCCCGCGCTCGCGGCACTCCTCCTCGGACCACTTCGGCTCGCCGATGGCGTAGGAGAGGAACTCCAGGGAAGCGCGGCCGTTGTAGTCCGTGACGGGGAATATGCCGCGGAAGACCGCCTGAAGCCCCAGTTCCCGCCGCTTCTCGGGCGGCACGTCGGCCTGCAGGAAGTCTTTGTACGACTGCTGCTGGACCTCGATGAGGTTCGGTATCTCCTGGACCTTCTCGTTCTTCGAGAAGTCGACCCGCTTGATCCGGTTCCGGTAATCCAGATAGGCCATCGTGTCACCCCGGGGGTAGAGCAATGGATGATGCGGGGGGCGGAACGGCGCGCCCCCCGCGGTTGGGTACGCTGGCGACGGCGGCTACTTGATCTCCGCGGTCCCCCCGGCGTCTGCGATCTTCTTCTTCATGTCCTCGGCGTCCTTCTTGGCCACCCCCTCCTTCAGCGGCTTGGGCACGCCCTCGACCAGGTCCTTGGCCTCCTTCAGGCCCAGGCCGGTGAGTTCGCGGACCACCTTGATGACCTGGATCTTGTTGGCGCCGAACCCGGTCAGGACGACGTCGAACTCCGTCTTCTCCTCGGCGACCGCGGCGGCCGCGCCGGGTGCCGCGCCGGGTGCCGCGAAGGCCATGGCCGGTGCCGCCGCCGTCACTCCGAACCGGTCTTCCAGGGCTTTCACGATCTCGTGCAGCTCGAGGACGGTCATTCCCTCCACCATCGCGATGAACTCCTCCTTGCTCATTGCAGCCATTTCGTATGATCCTCCTTGGGATTCGTTGGTGTGTTGAGGTTATCCTGCGGTTGCTTCCGGGGTCCCCTGCCGGCGGATGGAATCCAGCGCGGACACCAGCTTGCGCTGCGGCCCGGAAAGCGCCCGGACCAGCCGGGTGACCGGGGAGACGAGCCCGCCGGCCAGCCGCGAGAGGAGAACCTCGCGGGACGGCACGTCGGCGAGCGCCTTGACATCCGTCGCGGACAGGACCCGTCCGTCGAGGTAGCCCGCCCGGATGGCGATCTTGGGGCTACCGGCGGAGAACTCCTTCATCGCCCTGGCCAGCGCCACCGGGTCCCCGTGGGTGAAGGCCACCGCCGTGGGTCCTTTGAAGTGCTCGGTGAGGTGCTGGAACGGCGTCCCCCGCGCGGCCAGCCGGATCATGGTGTTCTTGACCACCTTGAACTCGGCCTTCGCCTCCCGGAGCTTCTTCCGGAGTGCGGTCATCTCGGCCACCGTCATCCCCCGGAACGATGCGACCACGGCTCCGCGCTGCGCCGCGATGGCGCCCTTCAACGCTTCGACCGTCTCTGTCTTGCCCATTTTCTTCACCGCGTCCGTTTCCCCCTTTCCTCGAAAAGGAATCTGTCTATGACGAAACCCCCGTCAAAGGAAGAGGGGCGCGGCGAAGGAAAGGATCCTCGTGCATCCGTCCAACCGGCTCCCCTTTGTCTGCGCGGGCCGGGCGGGGCCGAAATCCCCCCGCCCCCTTGGTCGCCGGCGGCGAACCCGCGGTCTTTGACAAAGGAAGTTTCCGTATGGCAAAGAGCGTTTACTTCGCGGCCACCAGTGCACTCGTGTTCAGCTTGATCCCCGGCCCCATCGTGGTGGACACCGCCAGGGTGCGGATGTAGGTCCCCTTGGCTCCCGACGGTTTCGCCTTCTGGATGGCCTCGAAGAAGGTGAGGAAATTCTCCTTGATCCGGTCCTTCCCGAAGCTCACCTTCCCGATGCCGGCGTGGAGCGTCGCCGTCTTGTCTACCCGGAACTCCACCTTGCCGCCCTTCAGGTCCCGCACGGCCCGCGCCACGTCGAAGGTGACGGTTCCGACCTTCGGGTTCGGCATCAGCCCCCGGGGACCCAGGAGTTTCCCGATCCGCCCCACCGCCCCCATGACGTCCGGCGTGGCCACGGCCTTGTCGAAATCGAGCCACCCGCCCTGGATCTTCGCGATCAGCTCGTCGCTGCCGGCGAAATCCGCGCCGGCATCCAGGGCCTCCTTCTGCTTCTCCCCCTTCGCGAACACGAGGACGCGCACGCTCTTCCCCGTCCCGTGCGGGAGGACCACCGACCCCCGGACCTGCTGGTCCGGGTATTTCGGGTCGACCCCCAGCCGCATCGCGACCTCGACCGTCTCGTCGAATTTCGCCCGGGCCGTCTCCTTGAGAAGGTCCAGCGCTTCGTCGAGAGAGTACTTTGCCTCCCTGTTCACCCTGCCCCGTGATTCCAGGTACTTTTTCCCGCGTTTCGGCATTTCCCCCTCCCTTCCCGCCCGGTGCGGTCGCGCCGGGCGCTGGTTGGTTTCCGGGCGTCCCGGATCAGACGACGTCCAGCCCCATGCTGCGCGCCGTCCCCTCGATCGTCTTGATCGCCGCGGCCAGGTCCTTCACGTCCAGGTCCGTCATCTTCAGCTTCGCGATCTCCTCCACCTTGTCCCGGGAGATCTTCCCGCACTTCTCGCGCTTTGGCGTCTTGCTCCCCTTCTCGAGCCCGGCGGCCTTCAGCAGCAATACCGACGCCGGAGGCGTCTTCGTGATGAAGGTGAAGGATCGGTCCGCGAAGACGGTGATCACCACGGGGATGACCATCCCCTCCTGCGAGGCGGTCCTCGCGTTGAACGCCTTGCAGAACTCCATGATGTTCACGCCGTGCTGCCCGAGGGCAGGGCCCACGGGGGGCGAGGGATTCGCCTTGCCGGCCACGATCTGCAGCTTGATCTGGGCAACGATCTTCTTCGCCATGGCTTCTCCTCCGCCTCCCTTCGCGAGGCGCTATGCTTTTTCTACCTGCGTGAAATCGAGCTCGACGGGGGTTGCCCGACCGAAGATGGAGACCAGGACGACCACCTTCCCCTTGTCCGGCTTGATGCTGTCCACGGTGCCGCTGAAGTTGGAGAAGGGGCCGTCGACCACCCGCACGTTCTCCCCCTCCGAAAAGGTGATCTTGGGCTTGGGCTTCAGCCGCCCCTCGACCATCTGGGATTTGATGTCCTCCACTTCGGACTCCGGTATGGGGGCCGGATGCTGGCCGCCCACGAACCCGGTGACCTTCGGGGTGTGGCGCACGAGGTGCCACGTGACCTCGTCAAGCTCCATGTTCACCAGCAGGTACCCGGGGAAGAAGCTGCGCGTTCCCGTCTTCTTCTTCCCCTTCTTCATCTCCACCACCGTCTCCGCGGGGATCAGGACGTCGCCGAACCGTTCCTGCAGCCCTTCCGTGGCGATGCGGTTCAGCAGGGATTCCCGGACCTTTTTCTCATACCCGGAATAGGTATGAACGACGAACCACTGTTTCGCCATCGTTTCCTCTTTGGGAGGGGTTAATAGTTCAGGATGGACTGGACGACCTTCCCCAGGGCGAAGTCCACCAGGCCGAGGAACGCCACGATGACCAGCACGGTGACGATGACCACCGCCGTGGAGGCGACGGTGTCCTTCCGCCCGGGCCAGGTGACCTTCTTCATCTCCGTCTTGAACTCCTGGAAGAAAACGGCGACCTTCCGGGTAACGCCCACCGGGGGCCCGCCGGACCGCCCGTCGTCGGACGAGGACCGCGTCCCCGGCAGCCTCTCCAGCAACCTGTCCTTGATCGACTTCGCCATGCGGTGCAGCTCCTGTGTCGGTCGGGGGATGGCAGGCCAGGAGGGATTCGAACCCCCAACCCGCGGATTTGGAGTCCGCTGCTCTAGCCGTTAGAGCTACTGGCCTTCGCCCCTTCGCCGGCTACTTGGTCTCCTTGTGCGCGGTGTGCTTGCGGCACGTCGGGCAATATTTCCTCAGCTCGAGCTTGTCGGGCGTGGTCTTCTTGTTCTTCGTGGTCGTGTAGTTGCGGTTCTTGCAGTCCGCGCACGCCAGGGTGATGATGTCCCGCATCTTCCGCTCCGCCCTTTCCCGGTTATCCTGTTCCCTACTCGGTGATTTCCGCGACGACTCCGGCGCCCACGGTGCGGCCGCCCTCGCGGATCGCGAACCGCAGCTCCTTCTCCATCGCCACCGGGGTGATCAGCTCCACCGCCATCTGGACGTTGTCGCCCGGCATCACCATCTCCACGCCCTCCGGCAACGTCGCCACGCCCGTCACGTCCGTCGTGCGGAAGTAGAACTGCGGACGGTACCCGTTGAAAAACGGCGTGTGGCGACCACCCTCTTCCTTCGTCAGGATGTACGCCGAGGCCTTGAACTTCTTGTGCGGGGTGATCGAGCCCGGCTTCGCCAGAACCTGCCCGCGCTCCACCTCGTCCTTCTTCGTCCCCCGCAGCAGAACCCCGATGTTGTCCCCCGCCTGGCCCTGGTCCAGCAGCTTGCGGAACATCTCCACGCCCGTGGCGACCGTCTTCTGCGTGTCCCGCAACCCGATGATCTCCACCTCGTCCGCAACCTTGATGACGCCGCGCTCCACCCGGCCCGTCACCACCGTCCCGCGGCCGGAAATCGAGAAGACGTCCTCGATCGCCATCAGGAACGGCTTGTCGATCGCGCGCTCCGGCGTGGGAACGTAGGAGTCCACCGCCGCCATCAGCTCGAGAACGCACTTGCACGCCGGGCAAGAGTCCTTCCCGCATCCGCACTCCAGGGCCTTCGTCGCCGCCCCCCGGATGATCGGAGTGGCGTCCCCGGGAAACTCGTACTTGCTCAACAGCTCCCGGACCTCCAGCTCCACCAGGTCCAGCAGCTCCGGATCGTCCACCAGGTCCACCTTGTTCATGAACACCACGATGTACGGAACCCCCACCTGGCGAGCCAGCAAAATGTGCTCCCGGGTCTGAGGCATCGGACCGTCCGCCGCGGACACCACCAGGATCGCACCGTCCATCTGCGCCGCGCCTGTGATCATGTTCTTGATGTAGTCCGCGTGACCGGGACAGTCCACGTGCGCGTAATGACGCGCCTTCGTCTGATACTCCACGTGCGCCGTGGCGATCGTGATCCCCCGCTCCCGCTCCTCCGGAGCCTTGTCGATCTGATCGAAGGCCACGAACTCCGCCAGCCCGCGGGACGCCAGCACCTTCGTGATCGCCGCCGTCAACGTCGTCTTCCCGTGATCCACGTGACCGATCGTGCCAACGTTCACGTGCGGCTTCGTGCGCTCAAACTTCTGCTTGGACATGTGTGCGTCTCCTCCTCCCCGCGGGATGGCTGCGCTACGCGCCCTTGACCTTCGCGATCACTTCCTCGCTGACCGACTGCGGCGCCGCCTCGTAATGGTCGAACTGCATCGTGTACGTCGCCCGGCCCTGGGTCTTCGACCGCAGGTCGGTGGCGTACCCGAACATGTGCGCGAGCGGGACGTGGGCGGCGATGACCTGCGTGTTCCCGCGGGCCTCGATCTTCTGGATCCTGCCGCGGCGTGAGCTCAGGTCCCCGATGACGTCTCCCATGAAATCCTCGGGGCAGACCACCTCCACGGCCATGACCGGCTCGAGGAGGATGGCCCCCGCGTTCCGGCACGCGGCCTTGAACGCCATGGAGCCGGCGATCTTGAAGGCCATTTCCGAGGAGTCCACCTCGTGGAACGACCCGTCGAAGAGCGTGACCTTCACGTCCACCACCGGGTACCCGGCGATCACGCCCCCCTCCGAGGCCTCCACGATCCCCTTTTCGACGGCCGGGATGAATTCCCTCGGGATGGAACCCCCCACGATCTTGTTGACGAACTCGAACCCCTTCCCCTTCTCGCCGGGCTCCACGGTGATCCAGACGTGCCCGAACTGCCCGCGGCCGCCCGTCTGCCGGATGTACCGCCCTTCCTGTTTCGCGGACCGGGTCACGGTTTCCCGGTATGCGACCTGGGGCCTCCCCACGTTCGCCTCGACCTTGAACTCCCGAAGCAGCCGGTCGACGATGATCTCGAGGTGGAGCTCGCCCATCCCGGAGATCAGGGTCTGCCCCGTCTCCTCGTCGTTGCGCACGTGGAAGGAGGGGTCCTCCATCATCAGTTTCTGGAGGGAGAAGCCGAGCTTCTCCTGGTCCGCCTTGGTCTTCGGTTCGATGGCGATGGCGATGACCGGCTCGGGTGCCTGGATGGACTCGAGGACGATCTCGTGCTCCTGGTCGCACAGGGTGTCGCCCGTGTAGGCGGTCTTCAGGCCCACCACCGCGGCGATTTCCCCGGCGTAAATGCTCTTGATCTCCTCCCGCTTGTTCGCGTGCATCTTGAGGAGCCGCCCGATGCGTTCCTTCTTCTGGCGGGTGGGGTTGTAGACGTGATCGCCGGAGTCCAGCGTGCCGGAGTAGACCCGGATGAAGGTGAGGTGGCCGACGAAGGGGTCGTTCATGATCTTGAACGCGAGAGCCGAGAACGGGTCGTCGTCGCTGGCCTTCCGCACCGCCTCGGAGTTGTCCCGGGGGTTCAGGCCGATCACCGGCGGGATGTCCACGGGGGAGGGAAGGTAGTCCACCACCGCGTCGAGGAGCGGCTGGACGCCCTTGTTCCGGAACGCCGTGCCGCAGACGACGGGCGTGATCCGGATGCCGATGGTGGCGAGCCGGATGGCTTCGACGAGCTCCGCCACCTCGATCTCCTCGCCCAGCAGGTATTTCTCCAGGAGCTTGTCGTTCACGTCCGCAACCGATTCGAGGAGCTTCTCCCTGGCGCCGGAAACCGCCTCGGACATGTCGGCCGGCACCGGCTCCTCGTGGAACTTCGCGCCGAGGGTGTCCTCCTCCCAGACCAGGGCTTTCATGCGGACCAGGTCGACGATTCCGCGGAAGCCATCCTCCTTTCCCAGGGGGAGCTGGATGGGCACGGGGTTCGCGGCGAGCCGCTCCTTCATCATCCGGACGACCCGGTGGAAATCGGCGCCGGTCCGGTCCATCTTGTTCACCATGGCGATCCGGGGGACGCGGTACTTGTCGGCCTGCCGCCAGACCGTCTCGGACTGGGGCTCCACGCCTCCCACGGCGCAGAACACCGCAACCGCCCCGTCGAGAACGCGCAGCGAACGCTCGACCTCGATGGTGAAGTCGACGTGCCCCGGCGTGTCGATGATGTTGACCCGGTGGTTCCGCCAGAAGCAGGTGGTGGCGGCGGAGGTGATGGTGATCCCCCGCTCCTGCTCCTGTTCCATCCAGTCCATCGTTGCGGTGCCGTCGTGAACTTCCCCCATCTTGTGGGAGACGCCCGTGTAGTAGAGGATCCGCTCGGTGGTCGTGGTCTTCCCGGCGTCGATGTGCGCCATGATCCCGATGTTCCGGGTCTTGTCGAGAGGCGATACCCTGGACACGCGCGTTTCCTTCTCCGGCCCCTGCAGGCCTACCAGCGGTAGTGCGCGAAGGCCTTGTTGGCCTCCGCCATCTTGTGGGTGTCTTCCTTCTTCTTGATCGTCGTGCCGCGGTTGTGGAAGGCGTCCAGGAGCTCCGCGGACAGGCGCGCCTGCATCGTCTTCTCGCTCCGGTCCCGGGCGAAGCCGACCAGCCAGCGGATGGAGAGGGAGAGGCGGCGCTCCGGCCGGATCTCTACGGGGACCTGGTAGGTGGCGCCGCCGACCCGGCGGGACTTGACCTCGACCACCGGCTTGACGTTCTCCACCGCTTTCTTGAGGACCGCCACCGGATCCTCCTTTGTCTTCTCCTTCAGGATGTCCATCGACCCGTAGACGATGTTCTCGGCGACCCGCGCCTTCCCCTGCAGCATGATGGCGTGGATCATTTTCGCCACGAGCACGTCGCCGTACACGGGATCCGGCTGGACGACCCTCCTGGAAACGTAGCCTCTCCTTGGCATGCGCAAGAACCTCCTCGTCCGTTTGCCGCGGACTTCTCCGGAAACACAAGACTCCGGTGTCCGCCGCACGCCGCGCGGGGCGGGACCGGAACCACCGCTGTTTTACCCTTCCCGGCAGGCCCGCCGGGGACCGGATGGAACTACCGTTCCGATAGTCGGGAAGCTATTTGGGTCGCTTGGTGCCGTACTTCGACCGCGACTTCCGTCTGTCCTGGACGCCGACGGAATCCAGCTTCCCGCGGATGATGTGGTAGCGAACGCCGGGGAGGTCCTTCACGCGCCCCCCCCGGATCATGACCACGGAGTGCTCCTGGAGGTTGTGCCCCTCGCCCGGGATGTACACCGTCACCTCGACGCCGTTGGTGAGGCGCACCCTCGCCACCTTCCGGAGGGCGGAGTTCGGCTTCTTCGGCGTCGTGGTGTACACGCGGAGGCAGACCCCCCGCTTCTGGGGGCAGCGTTCGAGCGCCGGGGAGTTGCTCTTGTTGGCGATCGCCTCCCGCCCCTTCCGGACCAGCTGGTTGATCGTGGGCATTCCCTCTTCCCTTCCGTTGAACGGACTCTCCCTTGCTTACCGGACGAAAGTAATCTTTATAGCAACGGTTTCCCGCCCTGTCAACGACTTTCTTCCTCGTCCCGGGGCAGCTCCTCCGGCTCCGGCAGGGGCAGCGGCTCGACCACCAGGGGCGGGTCGGACTCGAAATCCACCTCCCGGTAGCTGCTTCCCCCCGTCCCGGCAGGGATGAGGCGGCCCATGATGACGTTCTCCTTCAGGCCGGCCAGGAAGTCCACCCGTCCGTGGACCGCGGCGTCTGTGAGGATCTTCGTCGTCTCCTGGAACGAGGCGGCGGAGATCCACGACTCCGTGGAGAGGGACGCCTTGGTGATCCCGAGGAGTTGGGGCTCGGCCTTGGCGGGCTTCCCCTTCCTGTCCTTCACCACCCTCTCGTTCTCGTCCCGGAAGATCCACTTCTCCACGCTCTGCCCCACGAGGAAGGCGGTGTCCCCGGGATCGGCGATCTTCACCCGGCGCAGCATCTGCCGGACGATCGTTTCGATGTGCTTGTCGTTGATCCGCACGCCCTGGAGCCGGTACACCTCCTGGATCTCGTTCACCAGGAACCGGGCCAGCTCCTTGTCTCCCAGGACGCGCAGGATGTCGTGGGGGTTCGGCGACCCGTCCATGAGGGCCTCCCCGGCCCGGACCCGTTCCCCGTCGTGCACGGTGATGTGCTTTCCCCGCGGGATGGTGTACTCCCTGGGCTCCCCGACCTCGGGGACCACGTGGATCTTCCTCTTCCCCTTGAAGTCCTTCCCCAGCCGGACGACGCCGTCGATCTCGGAGATGAGGGCGTACTCCTTCGGCTTGCGCGCCTCGAACAGCTCGGCCACCCGCGGGAGTCCTCCCGTGATGTCCTTGGTCTTGGTCGTTTCCCGCGGGATCTTCGCGATGATGTCCCCGGCCTGGACCTTCTGCCCCTCGTCCACGAGGATGTTCGAACCGATGGGGAGGAGGTAGCGCGCCTCGCTCGCGGAACCGGGGAGTTTCCGGGTCGTCCGGCTCCCCTCTTCCTTGATGGAGATGCGGGGACGGGCGTCCGGGTCCTTGGACTCGCTGATGACGCGGGTGGAGCGGCCGGTCACCTCGTCGACCTGCTCCCGCATGGTCACGCCCTCGATGATGTCGCCGAACTTGATCTCCCCGCCCACCTCGGTGAGGATCGGGATGTTGTACGGATCCCACTCCGCCAGGCGGGTGCCGTCCTTCACCTTGTCCCCGTCGGCGACCATCAGGACGGCTCCGTACGGGATCTGGTACTTCTCGCGCTCCCGGTTGTTCTCGTCCACCAGGACGAGGAACCCGTTCCGGTTCATCGCCACGAGGTTCTTCTCGCGGTTGCGCACCGCCACGATGCCCTGGAACTTGATGCGCCCCGACTGCTTGGACTGGTGGGAACTCTGCGCGACGGACCCCGCGGTGGCGATGCCCCCGATGTGGAAGGTCCGCATGGTCAGCTGGGTGCCCGGCTCGCCGATGGACTGGGCGGAGATGATCCCCACCGCCTCCCCGATGGCCACCATCTTCCCGCGGGCGAGGTCGCGCCCGTAGCAGAAGGCGCACACGCCCCGCTTGCTCTCGCAGGTGAGCACGGAGCGGATCTTCACTTCGTCCAGCCCCGACATCTCGATCTGCTGGGCCACCTCCTCGGTGATCTCCTCGTTGGCCCCGACCAGCAGGTGCTCCTCGACGTCGTATACGTCCTCGATGGCCACGCGGCCGAGGATCCGGTCGGCCAGCCGGTCGATGATTTCGCCGCCCTCGATGAGGGCCCGGACACCGATGCCGTCGAGCGTCTGGCAGTCCTCTTCCACGACGATGCAATCCTGCGCCACGTCCACCAGGCGCCTCGTGAGGTACCCGGAGTTGGCGGTCTTGAGGGCCGTGTCCGCGAGGCCTTTCCGGGCGCCGTGCGTGGAGATGAAGTACTCGCCCACGGACAGTCCCTCGCGGAAATTCGACCGGATCGGCGTCTCGATGATCTCCCCCGACGGCTTCGCCATGAGCCCGCGCATGCCTGCGAGCTGCATCATCTGCTTGTCGGAGCCGCGCGCCCCGGAGTCGGCCATCATGTAGATGGGGTTGAAGCTGGGGACCTTTCTCTCCTTCCCGTCCTTCCCCCGGACGGTCTCGGTCCCCATCTCCTTGAGCATTTCCTTGGCGATCCGCTCGGTGGCGGCCGACCAGATGTCGACCACCTTGTTGTACCGTTCCCCGGGGGTGATGAGTCCCTCCACGTGCTCGTTGATGACCTTGTTCAGGTTCTCGGAGGCGGTATCCAGGATCGCCTTCTTGCTCGTAGGGATGACCATGTCGTTGATGCAGATGGAGATCCCCGAGAGGGTGGCGTACTGGAACCCGAGGTTCTTCAGCTGGTCCGCCAGGATGACGGTCGCCTTCTGTCCGCAGTTCCTGTAGGTGACGTCGATGAGCTCGGCGAGGTCCTTCTTCTTCATCACCTTGTTGACGTACTCGAAGGGGACCTCCTTCGGGACCACCTCGTACAGGAGGACGCGGCCGACGGTGGTGTCCACCGTCTGGCCTCCGACGCGCACCCGGATCGCCGCCTGGAGCTCCACCGCGCCGCCGTCGTAGGCGATGCGGACCTCCTCGGGGCCGGAGAACCGCCTCTCCTGTCCCTTGCGTCCCTCGCGGAGCCGGGTCAGGTAGTAGATCCCCAGGACGATGTCCTGGGACGGCCCGATCACCGGCTTGCCGTGCGCCGGAGAGAGGATGTTGTTCGTGGACATCATGAGGACCCGGGCCTCCATCTGCGCCTCC
>Ga0316600_10000161_pt1 | contig 40775 bp, 35 predicted proteins | sample OWC_soil_day5_CT_FD_207652 | JGI IMG/M metagenome (GOLD analysis project Ga0316600, IMG submission 207652) | Wetland soil microbial communities from Old Woman Creek delta, Ohio, United States - OWC_soil_day5_CT | ecosystem: Environmental > Terrestrial > Soil > Wetlands | place: USA: Ohio... | reverse complement strand
TCAGATAGCTTTAAATCCAGTGGAAGTTTGACAAATACGAACGCAGTAAGTGGTACAATTACAGTTCAGGTGATTGAGGTTAAACCGAATGGAAATATGGTTGTATCTGGAACACAAACCATTGTACAAAATACAGATACACATAAAATTACCTTGACTGGTGTTGTTCGTAGAGACGATGTTACAGCTAGCAATACTGTAGCTTCTTCACTGGTAGCAGATGCGCAAGTGAAATTTGATGGTAAAGGTCCATTAAACTCAAAACAACGGCAAGGTATTCTAACTCAAATATTTAATATTTTATTTTAGTGGAGGCTTAAGTATGCGTAAACTTATTGCGACAATGACTTTTATACTAGTGCTTTGTTCGCTGATTACATCAACCTTCGCTGCATCAAGTACGGTGAGTACGAGAATAAAGGATATTGCTAAAGTTCAAGGAGTAAGATCCAATCAGTTGGTTGGTTATGGTTTAGTAGTTGGACTTGCTGGTACTGGTGATTCTAACAAATCATTAGAAACATTACAATCTGTTGGTAATATGTTAAAAGAATTTGGTGTATCCATTTCAACATCAACCCTGAAAACGAAAAATGTTGCGGCGGTTATGGTTACAGCGCAGTTACCGCCGTTTGTAAGAGAAGGTGATACGATTGATATCACTGTTTCTTCTATGGGCGATGCAAAAAGTATTCAAGGCGGTACCCTTTTACAAACGCCACTTAAAGCAGCAAATGGTGAAGTATATGCAGTAGGGCAAGGGGCGGTATCTACTGGCGGTTTTTCTGCGGGTGGTAATGGTGGTAGTGCACAAAAAAACTTCCCGACTGTGGGGACTACGCCAAACGGAGCGATTGTGGAACGTAGTGTTGAAGAAACCTTAGGTACAGGCGGGACGATTTCCCTGTCGCTTAATAACCCAGATTTTACTACGGCAACAAGAGTTAGTGAAGCGATCAATGCTCGCTACGGTCCAATATCGCGGGCGAACAATCCAGGTAAGGTAGATATCACACTACCTTTTATGTATCAAAACAATGTTGTTGGTTTTGTTGCTGAAATTGAAGATTTGTATGTCACTCCAGACAATATTGCCAAAGTTGTAGTTAATGAAAGGACTGGTACGATTGTTATCGGTGGAAATGTTTCAGTTGATGAAGTAGCCGTTGCACAGGGGGGCTTAAGTATTAATATCACAAAAAATGCTGATGTAAGCCAACCAGCACCTTTTTCATTAGGGGAAACGATTACGACTAAAAATACTGATGTTACGGTAACGGAGGACAAAGCTCATACCATTGTTCTTCCAGCTACAGCCAATATCAGTGATATTGTTGGTGCGTTAAATGCTGTCGGAGCAACACCGCGTGATATTATTTCAATATTACAAGCGATTAAAGCATCTGGTGCACTTCATGCAGACTTAGAAATTATCTAAATGTAGGTGAAAATGATATGCAAATTGATGGTATTTCTTCAGAGAGTATTGTGAGTCAATATTCTGCAGCGAAAAATAGTGCCGATGGAACATTTTCCAAAGAATTGGAACAAGCAACCAAGGCGGGGAAGACTGTAGCTACGGCAGAAGATGATGCAAAATTAAAAGAAACCTGTAAATTATTTGAATCGATGTTTTTGAATTATATGTATACACAAATGCGTGAGACGGTACCTGATAATAGTTTATATGGGACATCAAATGGCGAGAAAATCATGCAATCCATGCTAGATACAGAATTGACGAAGAACATGGCAAATGCAGGGGGTATTGGGATTGCTGATATGATTTACAAACAATTGTCTATGGGGAATAAGAAGTAATGAAATAAATGCCAGGCGGAGCGTCGCCTGGCTTTTGTCTATTGTAATTATATTGAATAACGGGAAGTGTAGATTTATATGAATTTCTTTAGTAAACGCATCGTTGCGTTTGTCATAATGCTATTACTTAGTTCACAAATTGCTTTTGCAGCAGGGGTTCAAAGTAATATTACAGGGATACGTTTTAGTCAAAAAGCCGAAGCTGTTAGGATTGTTTTTGACGCTGATGCTGTGCCAGAATATAAGGTAAGTACAACTAATAATGGCGTAAATATCGTCATTGATATGCTACATACAGTAAATAATAGTTCATTAGAAAACTTAGCAATAGATGATAATTTGGTTCAAAGTGTTACCTTTACCACAATTAATAAAGATACCTTGAGAACGATGATTACGTTAAATCGTAATGCCAGTTACAAGGTAAATAAATTGGCAAATCCTAATCGATTCTATATCGATATTATTAAAAATTTTGATCGAAAAATAGTGGATGAAGTTGCTCCAGGCATAAAACATATTACTTTGGTGCGGAGTAACGCGAAAGGAATGCTTACAGCCAATTTTTTAGATATTGATGGTAAGGCGAATGTTCAGCTTCATCCTGTTCTTGCGAATGATGTCATTGCCGGTCGTCAGGTTTTGAGTTCAATGGCACTACATAATAATGCTTTGGCAGCGATCAATGCTTCTTATTTTGCTCCGAGTGGTGAAATTCTTGGCTTAACAAAGATTGATAATACCATCGTTAGTACAAGTTACTTAGCGCGTGGTGCTTTTGGTATTCAAATAAATGGCAAACCGATGATTGGTCAAGTAAACTATTCTGGTGTCGTTACTTTAGCGAACGGGATGTCTATTCCGATATCGGGAGTAAATTGCGAGCGCGGTGAGGATGCTTTAGTCGTATATAATCCGTACTTTGATAGCAGTACAAGAAGCAATGCGTATGGCATAGAATATGTTGTTAAAAATGGTACAGTGATTGCGATTAATCAAAATGATTCACCATTAGAAGCAGGCACAATTGTTGTATCAGCGCATGGTTCGAGCAAGGATAAACTAGCAAATGTGAAAGTTGGCGATAAAATTAAGGTTAACGAAGATTTGGGGGCAATGTGGAACCAAGTGCCACAGATTATGGGTGTTGGACCGTTGTTATTAAAAAACAATAATGTATATGTGACTAGCAAAGAAGAAGAATTTGGAACAGATGTTGCCAGTGGTAGAGCACCACGTACTGCGGTTGGCATTACCAAAGATAGTCATTTTTTATTAGCAGTCGTTGATGGCAGACAAGAGAATAGTATTGGCTGTACTTTGTCAGAGCTGGCAGTGCTTATGCAAGAAATGGGTGCAGTAGATGCAGTTAACTTCGATGGTGGTGGATCAAGTGAAATGGTCATTAAAAATGAAGTTGTAAATAGACCATCGGATGGCAGCGAGCGTAAGGTCGGAGCGGCATTGGTAGTTTTATCAAAATAGCAATAAGGTATTTGCTATTCATTAGCAATCGGTTATAATTGATTTAGAATAAGTTGAAAGTAAGGGGGTAATTTCGATGCTCCATAAAAAAGCGTTGATCCTTTTAGTGGCATTATTACTAACAGTTACTGGTGTTTGGACGGTAACAGCCAGTTCTTTGATAGAGCAACATTCTGTATTATCGGGAACTGTAGTATCAACCGTAGCGGTTGGGACAAGTGTGAATGAAGGTACAGAACTTGTGAGAGTAACAACAATTGCGGGTTCAGCAACAGCTGCTAGAGCAACAACTGCAGGTGTTGTGAAAGAAGTAACCGTTCAAAGAGGAAGTAAAATAAATAGTGGCGATGTTGTAGCTCGTATTGAGGCGCAATAGAGAGAGGATGAATTTTTTGTTGCAATGGGTGAAAAGAAGTTTGTTTATACTTCTAGTAGTTTTATTACTACCAATGAGTAAGGTAAGCGCAACACCGGAGATTATGGCTACAGATCAATTGCAACCAGGCATGCAGGGCATTGCTAAAACCGTGATTCAAGGAACCACCATTGATACGTTTAATATTGAAATATTAGGTGTGGTGAAAGAAGGCATCGGTAGCGATGGCAGAATTTTAGCAAAAGCATCTGGTCCAGTGATTGATAAAACTGGCGGTGTATTGGAAGGAATGAGTGGCAGCCCGGTTTATATTGATGGGAAACTTGTCGGGGCAGTATCGGGTGGTTGGAAAGACATTGATAATAGAACGTGTATTATTACACCGATTGCAGATATGTTGAAACTATGGGATATGCCAGATTTAAAGAAAGATCAAAAAATTAAGCAAGTAGATTTGAAAGTAGTATTAAAAGGACAGCAAGAAACGAAAGTGGATAAAGCTGAAGACGTAGCAAAGCAGCAAGTATCAGCTAAGAAAAATTTAAATAGCGAAGCAAATGAACTTGCTACGCCTTTGATGGCAGCAGGTTTTGGTGATGCAGCTATGGACATGTTAACAGAAAAATTGAAACCATTTAACATGGTTCCTTATGCGGCTAGTGGAGTAAATGGCGATTTTACACCAGTAACGATTGAACCAGGTAGTTCCATTGGTGCACAATTGGTTCGTGGCGATTTTAGTTTAGCGGCAATTGGCACAGTGACAGCAGTGGAAGATGGAAAAGTGTTAGCTTTTGGACATCCTTTTTTACGTAAAGGCAATGTAAACTACTTTATGACTGATGCAAATATTATCAGTACTGCCAGTGGTTTAAATACTGGGTTTAAAATCGGTGTTCCCGGTAATGCAGTCGGGGTTATCAATCAAGATAGAACTGCGGCGATTGCGGGGGCTCTTGGTAGGTATCCGAGTGTGATTCCACTTCGTGTTAATGTAACAGATAAACAATTCAATACGACAAAAAGCTACTCGATGCAGATTGCCTACGATGAACAGTTAGCTGCATCGTTAGCAGCGACAATGGTTTATAATAGTATTGATCAAACGATAGATCGCACTGGTGAAGGTACGGCAAAAGTGAGTTTCGAAATCATGTCAAATGCTGCGCCAGGCGGTGTTTTAAAACGTGATAATATGTATTATAATCCGCAAGATGTTGGTAAATTAGCGATTGGAGAGGTTTTCCAAGCTCTAGATATCTTGTGCGATAACACTATATCTGAAACTGATATTGTGAGTGTAAAAGTAAATGTCGATATTGACCAAACGAGAAAAACGGCTTCGATTATCGAAGCAATTCCTGAAAAAACTAGTGTGAAAGCTGGCGAAAAGGTAAATATTGCAGTGAAATTAAAACCATATCGAAATAATGAAGTGATTCTTAAAATTCCGTATACGGTACCGAAACAGCAAGCGCCAGGTTCAATGATGTTAGAAGTACGTGGTGGAGGTTTGGTTTCTGTAGCACAATTATTAATGCAACAACAAGGTATTGATTTTAGTGCACAAGAAGATAAGACGAAGCCTTTGGATGTGATTATAAAAGAATTTTTAGATAGCAATAAAAATAATGAAATCATCATTGACCAAATGGTTGCACCTGTTGATATGACGAATCAAGTAGCGCAACCAAAAGCACCTGCCGTCAAAAAATCTGCTAAGGGTAGCAAAGAAAATAATAAAATGGTAAAAAATAAGTCAGAGGAAGAAGTAAACAATACAAAATTTGCTACGGATTATATTATTGATAACGTTGTACAAACGGCAATTAATGTTGAAGCAGTAAAATAAGAAGAAACAGCTATTGCGAAATTGTGATAGCTGTTTCTTGGTTTAAAACAAATAAAATTTAACAGAATTTGCAGGGAATTGACGAAAAGTATTGAATATAGTTCTAAAAAATAGTAAACTAATATGTACTATTATGTGTTTTAATATTTGTACATATGGGGGAGAAAATGCAATGATGGTTGGTTACCTAGAAAAAATCGGCCGTAGTGTGCTAGGTTTTTTTGAAAGCTTTGGCGCAGTGATGATGCTTATTTATGAGACAATTTGCCAATTTAAACATCCGCCTAATATAAAGCATATCATCGTACAAATGGCACATTTAGGCGTTGATTCATTACCGATTGTAACACTTACCATTCTATTTACAGGGATGGTTATTACATTGCAAACGGCGCATGAATTTATCAAATATGGTGCGCAATCTACGGTTGGTGGCATCGTGGCAATTTCGATGGGACGCGAGCTTGCTCCAGTCTTAACTGGGGTTGTGGCTGCCGGGCGTGTTGGTGCTGCGATTACAGCAGAAATTAGTACGATGAAGGTGACAGAACAAATTGATGCTTTAAAGGTTATGGCAACCAATCCAGTTGGATATTTGGTTGTGCCAAGGCTAATTGCTTGTATGATTATGTTACCGTTACTGGTTGTATTTGCAGATGTTATTGGTACTTTTGGTGGTTATTTGGTAGCTGTTTTTTATTCTGGGATTAACTCGGTAACGTATATGCAGTCGATTAATAATTTTATGGTCGTGCATGATGTTACTGGTGGGGTAATAAAGGCAGTATTTTTTGGGGCAATTATTGCAATAATTGGGTGCTATCAAGGATTGAATGCACGAAATGGAGCAGTTGGAGTAGGGAAAGCGACAACAGGATCAGTAGTTAGTTCAATTATTATTATTTTTATTTTAAATTGTTTTCTATCTTTGATTTTGTATCGCTAGAGGTGTGTTGGTGTGATTAAATTAGTGAATGTACATATGGAGTTTAAAAAAGAAAAAATACTAAAAAATATCAATTTAGAGGTAAAAAAAGGTGAAGTACTTGCCGTTATCGGCGCAAGTGGTTCGGGTAAGAGCACGTTATTGCGATTGATGATTGGTTTGCTTCGCCCGACGAGTGGTGAAATTTGGGTAGCTGGGAATGAAATATCAAAATTACGTGAAGACCAGTTAGATAAAATTAGACTCCGTATGGGAATGGTATTTCAATATTCGGCATTGTTTGATTCGATGAGTGTTGGTGATAATGTAGCGTTTGGTCTTCGTGAACATACCAAGTTAAGTCAGTCTGAAATAAATATAAAAGTGAAAGAAAAATTAAAATTGGTTGATTTAGAAGGCTATGAACAGCATCTGCCCAATGAACTCTCTGGTGGAATGAAAAAGCGGGTGAGTTTAGCTAGGGCAATTGCCTTCGAACCCAATATTATTTTGTATGATGAGCCAAGTGCTGGACTGGACCCGATTATGACAGCGAAGATTGATAGTTTGATTGTAAATATGCAAAAAGTACTAGGTGTTACCTCAGTGGTGGTAACGCACCATATGGAAAGTGCATTTGCAATAGCGGATCGCATTGCGATGATTCATGAGGGAAAAATTACTCAGATTGGTAGTGTTGAGGATATCAAAAATTCTAATAATCCAGTCGTGCAAGATTTTATTAATGGCTCCAAAGGGATGACAAAGGAGGTTCATAGATGACAACAGAAGCTAAAGTGGGCGCATTTACAATCTTAGGATTGGCGTTATTAACCTATATCGTCGTTCATCTCGGCGGAGTTGGCGTTGGTGATAAAGGTTATCCTGTTCATGTTCTATTCAATGAAGTCAATGGATTGAAACCTGGGAATCTTGTTCGTTATGCTGGTGTAGATATCGGCAAAGTAGATGACGTTCATGCAGAACCAAATGGAGCTAGAGTAAGTTTATTAATCAGTCAAGGGGTTAAGATTCCAGACACTGCATTGATTAGCATTGGTGCAGATGGACTCATGGGGGAAAAATATATCAGTATTTCTCCGGGGGCTGAAACGGCAGGCTTTTTAAAAGCTGGTGATGTCATTAGCGGGAAAGATCAGCAAGGACTAGATCGTTTGCTCGTTACCGCAGATAGCGTTTTGCTGGATATTCAAAAATTAGTACAATCTTTAAATAAAGTTTTTGGTGATGAACGTGTACAAAGCGCACTGATTGATTCTGCTGTAAGTGTAAAAGAACTTACTGAGAATTTAAATCGAATGAGTGCTGTTATGGCGCGGATGGCAATCAATAACGAACAAGACGTTAAGGCGATGGTAACGAATCTGAACTTCATGTCGGGTAGCATGATGAACGCTGCTGGCCGTGTCGATCATATGCTTGCAACTTTAGATAACAACGGTCAAACTGCTGTTGATTTGCGAGAAGCAATTGCCAATCTAAATGCGACAAGTAAACGCATAGAAAAGATGGCAGTATCGATTGGAGATTTTGTGACCGATCCAGAGACCGCGGAAAATTTGAAAGCTACGCTTCGAAATGCACGTGGCGTTAGTGAAAAAGCCGATCGTATGATGAACCAAGTGTCGAATATAAAAACAGAAACCAGTGCAGAGGTACTCTATAGTGCAGGGTCAAAGGATTATAAGACCAATGCTGATATCAAAATCCATACTTCCCAAAATGACTTTGTTTTATTAGGAGTAAATGATATCGGCGAAGAAAATAAAACAAACGTACAAATCGGTTCTGGTAGTGATAAATTTGCAAGTAGAGTGGGCCTCATTGATAGTAAAGCTGGTGTCGGTCTAGATGCGAAAATAAACAATGAGTTTCGTATGTCAGTGGATGCTTACGATCCAAATGATTTAAGAGTAAAACTCAGAGCGCAATATGAAGTTGCCCCAGAAACTTTTATCGTGGGAGAAACCGATAGTATCAATAAAAATGAAAATAGAGAATCTTTTGTAGGGGTGCGTCATTCGTTTTAAAAATGGATTGTTCTTGACACTAAATTTGATAAATAATATAATAAAGTGCGGTACTTGACCGGTTAGTCAAATCGCTAAATTGAGGAGGAAAATTAGTAATGATAAAATATAATTTTAATAAACAGTTAACAGCAATGGTGTTGGGTGCTTTGCTGAGTTTTGCTAGTGCAACTGCTTTTGCAAATGCGGTAGATTTGACTTTGGAAGAGAGTATTAACCTTGCATTAAATAATAATCAAAGTATTAAAATATCTAGTGCAGCAAAAGAAGGTACTAAATGGGATTTAGCAGCAGCAAAAGGTGCAAAGAATTTTTCAATTGATCTTACGCATAAAGACGGTAGAAGCGAAACCTATAGTTCAACGAAATATAAGCTTGTAACAAGTACTGCTTTTACGAATACGGTGGCAGCTACGTTACCTGTTTATACTGGTGGTAAATTAGAAAGTACAATTAACAAAGCGAAAATTAATACGGAAGTTAGTGATTTAACGCTTGAGAATACGAAACAACAAGTAAAATTAGATGTAACTACTGACTATTTTAATATTTTACAATGTGCTGATGTTGTAAAGGTAAGCGAAGAATCCGTAAATAGTTTAAAAGGTCATTTACAAAATGTACAAGCGCAATATGCTGTTGGTACGGTAGCAAAGTCAGATGTGCTTCGTTCTGAAGTAGAAGTGGCAGATGCAGAACAAACTCTAATTGCAGCAAAAAATAGTTATGATTTAGCAGTAGCTACCTTTAATAATGTGGTTGGTTTGTCATTGGACACTACGGTGAACATTAAGGATGAATTAAAGTATGAAAAATATGAAGTATCTTTGCCAGATAGTATTGATTATGCCTTAGCAAATCGTCCAGATGGTATTGCAGCGCAAAAATCGATTGATATGGCCAAAGAAGGCGTGAATATAGCAAAATCTGGTCAAAAACCGCAGGTTAATTTTAGTGCAAGCAAGAGTTTTGCTGATGATAAATTTGCTGGTACTGACAATAATGGCTGGGCTGTTGGTTTAACGACGACGTGGGATGTTTTTGATGGCAACGTAACAAAAGCAAGTATCAAAAGTTCAGAAGCTGCTTTGTTAAAAACTGTAGAAACGGCAAAACAAACAAAAGATTCGATTCAATTAGAAGTGCGTAAAGCATATTTAAATATGACCAAAGCAGAAAAACAAATTCAGACAAGCAAGGTAGCTGTCGATAAAGCGCAAGAAGATTTTAAAATTGCGCAAGTTCGCTATAGTGCTGGTGTAGGTACCAATATTGATGTAATTGATGCGCAAGTTTCGTTAACAACAGCGCAAAATAATTACATCGCAGCGTTGTATGACTATAATACAGGTAAGGCAAACCTAGATAAAGCAATGGGGATTGCTGTAGAGTAATTTTTGATATAGTGGTGGGGCTGTTACAAGGTTTTGTAGCAGCTTCATTTTATATTTCAAGGCAATTTCAAATAATATTGATTTAAACTAGTACTAATTCCTCATAGATGGTAAATTTTTATTACAGGAAGTATGAATGCTGGCGTCGAAATAAAACAAAATATGTGTTTGTAGGTATTTTGACTTGGAGGATAGAGTTATGTGGCGTAAAGCATTGATTATAATTACATTAGCACTAATCGTGATTGCTGGAATTAGCTTATTGTGGATAAAAAGTCAATCTTTTATGACGACAACAGCGGGAGTTCTATCAACTGAAATCACGAAAACGTTGAATGCGGATATAAAGGTGGATTCCGTACGGATCAAATCTACAAATCAAATAGCAGTAGAAGGAATTACCATTCATACGAAAGATGGGGAAGTTCTAGCAAGTGCAAAAAGTGTAGATGTTGCTTTTAGCCCAATTGATATCATACGAGATAAATCTGTCATTCAATCGATTGATAAAGTAATTGTAAATGATGCGATTGTAAATGTAGTGCAACAAAAAGATGGTAAATGGAACTACATGGATGTTTTGCCAAATGGAGAAACTACCTCAAATGATTTTAAAGGCAAAGTAGAGCTCAATCATGTAGTAGCGAACCTCAGTGCGCAGGGAAAAGAAGTAACGTTAGAAGATATGAAGGGTACATTAGATTTTGTTAGTCAACCTTCCGTCGCTTTAAATCTTTCGTTAAAGCACAAAGGTGGCAGTTTAACGACTTCGGGAACATTAGGCGGTGAGCACCAAGCACTTAGCGTGAAGGCGGAAGACTTTAATATAGAAAATTATTTGGAATTTTTACCAGAAGATATGGCGATTAAAGTGCTAAAAGGCAATTTAAAAAAACTAGATGTTACCGTACTGAAAGTAAATGGTGACTATGAATTTAATGGTGAAACAATTGTTACAGGTGCTAGTGTAGAGGCACAGGGGACGATCATTGACAAAATTGATGGTTTAGTTCTGTTTAATGAGAAAGAAATTCGTGTATTTAGTCGCGGGAAGATCGCTGAGCAACCAATTGTTCTTAGAGGTACAACAAGTTTAGATGTTGTGGAACCTGTGTTGAATTTACAAGTGAGCTCTAAAGGTTTTGATGCGAGTAAAGTATTGTCTAGTTTTCCATTAAAAGGCGAAATTGCTTTTAATGCAAGTATCACTGGTAAACTGAGTGATCCAAGCGTTAGTGGTGAGTTTAATGTGGCAAAGGGAACTTTATATGAGTACGATATTAAAAATGTAAAGGCGCAATTAAAATTCTTCAACAATATAGTATTTGTTGACGAGTTTACTGCGGGAATTTTAGGTGGAACCGTTGACGTTCATGGACAAATCAATACAATTTCTGAGGAATATAGTCTGCAGGCAAAGGCAGATCATGTTTCCTTAGCTGACATAACTGATGATATTCCACAAATTTCGGGTAATGCAAAAGCCGATGTTGCGATTGTCGGAAAAGGTTTTGATTTAAATAATATGACTACTGTTTATGGTAGTGCTGGTATTGTTAATGGGACTTATCAAGGTGTTGCTTTTGAAACTATGGATACTAGTTTTTATAAACAAGGTGATGATATTACGGTTGACTATTTAACAGTTACATTACCACAGGGGAAAATTACTGCAGATGGATCAGTTTATGGCAATCAGTTAGCCCTTAATTTCTATGGTTCTGCAGTTGGAATTGAGCAGTTAGCAAGTATAGAACCAAAGCTTATTTTAAGTGGTTTAGCTGACTTTTCGGGGCAAGTAACAGGAACTACTAATCAGCCACAAATAAAAAGTAATTTTTCTGCGATAAACGGTAGTGCTTTCTATCAACCATTTAAAGTTGCACAAGGTAGTATAAGTGCAGATGCAAACCAAGTGACAATCGAAAAACTTGAGTTGCTAGATGGTGTGTCAAAGCATGAAATAAGTGGGACGGTTGGTCTAACTGGCTATCAGTTGGTCAATGTAAAAATTTCCTCAAGACAGGCACGAGCCGAAAATATTGTGAAAGTATTATTGCCAGGTGAAGATCTAACCGGTAATGTTGATAACGATGTTGTACTTACAGGAACGATGGATAATATCAATGCTGATGGAAAAATTACTTTCAATGAAGGCAGTTTTAGAGGGGTATTATTAACAAAGGCACAAGGTAAATATCAACGAAAAAATGGGCAGACAGAAATAAAAGATTTTTCTGTAAGTTCACCTAGTTTAAATGTGAAATTGAAGGGTATTTTAACAGCAAATGAAGATCTTGACTTTGATATTGTTGCTGATGAGATTAATGTCCAAAAACTTCGCTTGCAATTACCATATCCGGTATCTGGCCAAGCAAAATTTATTGGTAAATTGCAAGGAAATATGAATGCACCAAAATTTAATGGACAATTAACGGCTAATAATGTTGTTTTTAATGGGCAAACCTTGGAAAATATAGATGGCAAAATAAACTTTAGCGATAATGTTGTGGATCTTACTTCATTTAGTTTTAATCAAGGGAAAAGTACCTTTAATTTATCGGCAAATACGAATATTGGAACAAAACAAGTGCAAGGGAATTTAGAGGTAAAGAATGGTCAATTAGCGTCCATCTTAAAAATTTTAAATATTGATCAAAATTGGATAGATGGGACACTCAATGGCAATATTCATTTAGAAGGTACTACAGATAATCCTAAAGTACATTTATTGGGAAATTTAAAAGAAGGATCGCTGAAAAAATATAAATTAGATAATGTAGATTTAGATGTGTTCTTAGATGATAAATTAGTTACAATTACTCGCTTTAATGCTGTGCAAGGGGATGGGCGGTTGGTTGCACAAGGCAAGATAGATTTGGCTGGTGCAGTGGATGTCGAACTTGCCGGACAAAATATCGAGGCTGGTTTGTTAACAAATTTAGCAGATCTTGATGTTGATACGAAGGGCGTTTTAAATTTTGGGTCGCAAATAACAGGTACGATAGACAATCCAAAGGCAGATATCTCAATAGACGTGCAAGGTGGTGGTATCGGTACTGCAACCTTCGATTCGCTCTATGGTATGTTTATATTGAAAGACGGTACAATTAATGTACAGCAAATACTTTTAAGTAAGGGTGAATATAAAGCGAGTGCCTACGGTGTTGTACCATTAGCAGCAATTCTCAAAGGTGAAAGAGAGCAGGTTGATCTTAAAAATCAAATGGATTTAAAAGTATCGTTAGATCAAGCCGATCTAAGTATTTTGCCGCTTTTAACCAAACAAGTTGATTGGGCAATTGGTCCGACCAAGGGCGGTATTACAATTAGTGGTACACTTGCTAAACCGCTGATTAATGGTGCAGTAACTGTTACAAATGGTGCTGTTAAATTTAAGCAATTGGCGAAGCCTGTCCAAAAAATGGCACTTGATATTCAATTTTTAAATGATAAAATAGATTTGAAAACTTTTGAAGGTATCATGGGAAATGGTTCCTTTAAAATTTCGGGTACTAGTAATATAACAGGTCAAGATTTTGTTGATTATAATTTTGAAGTTAATTTAGATAAACTTGATATTGTAAATAAATACTATACAGGCCCGTTAGAAGGTAAGTTCACTTTGACTGACGATAGAGGCGTGCCGAAGATTGTAGGTAATTTAAACTTTGAACATTGTACTGTGGATATTCCACTGATTCCTGTAAGTCAAACAGAAATGCCACATATACGCCTAGATGTAGATGTGAATGTTGGTAAAAAAGTTCGTTTATATAATTCTTTTTTATATGATATTTGGCTTGAAGGGCATGCTAACTTTACTGGCAGTACACTCCATCCACGGACGTCGGGAGAAATTCATTCTACGCGTGGTACGATTAGCTATCTAAAGACACCATTTAAAGTTAGAGAGGCAACCGCCTACTTTAATCAAGTTGGATCATTTTTGCCAAGTGTTTCGGTGGAGGCCGACACGCGTTTGGACAGAACGAGGGTATATTTAAATGTTAATGGTCCAGTAGATGTAATGAAGTTTCGGTTAACCTCTGATCCGGAGATGAGCGAACAAGAAATTTTAGCATTATTGACGTTGAGAAGTCATTATAATAGCAAAGATAATGCCGATTCTGGAGTGGGCCGAGATGAAATTACCTCGATGCTTAACATTGGCTTACAAATGAGTTTTTTAAGTGAGTTAGAAAGTATGCTGCGTAAGGCGATTGGCGTAGATGAACTTAATGTAGTTCGGGATACTTTGTCATCAACAAGTAGCAATAGTAGCTTAGATCGTGAAGTATATAATGTAGAAATTGGTAAATATATCAATGATAAAACTATGATTAACTATACGGCAGGAGTAGATCATGATGCGTATAAATATGGTATTCGTTATGATTTCAATAATCGCTGGAGTTTGACGAGTAATATTGATCAAGATAATACCACTGTAATTGGTTTTGAAGCGAGAATTAAGTTTTAATTGGGGTTGATACAAATGGAACTTAGTGGTTATTTAAAAGAACTAAAAAAAATAAAAATGCTAACGATCGAAGAAGAAGCTTTACTTTGGCAGCAGTATAAAATTAACCAAGACGTGAAAGCTAGGGAAATCCTGATTGAAAGTTATCAACCGCTGGTATTTAAAGCTGTTATGCAAGTAAAGGTGACAGAGAATGTTATGGATATCGTGCAAGAAGGCACGGTTGGTTTGATTGAAGCGGTTGAAAATTATGACCACGAGCGTAGTGTAGCCTTTAGTTTGTACGCGTTGCACCGAATTCGGGGGCGGATGTTGAACTTCCTGCAAAAGGAAGGAAATGTTGCGTTGACTTATATTGACAGACCAATGTATAATGGGGACAATGTCACGACATTAGGTGAAAATATCATCGATTCAGCACCAGCAGTGTCAAAACAGGTTGAACAAAATTTTTTAGTAGATCAATTAAATCATGCAATACAAAGATTGCCGGAAAAAGAGCAGTTAGTTTTGCAAAGTGTATATCTAAAAAATCAAGAAGTAAAAGAAGTTGCTGAAATGTTGGAGCTTAGCACCACGCATATTTATCGTTTGCAGAAACGAGGCATAAAGAGGATTCGTGGAATGTTATCGAATTTGATGAAACATTGGTAGATGTTCTTAAACCAATGAAAAGTGGTCAAGTTATGATGATTTTATAAGAATATTGGATAAAATCAATTGCTTTTGCCGAATTAAAGCTGAAAACAGATAGTTTTAATATTAACTTTGTATTGGATTATATATATGTTTCTAAGATGACATTAGGGGTGTGATCTAATGGTGGAGTTAAAAGATCGAATGTCAAAACATGTGAAAGCAGCAAAAACATGGCTTGTCAGGGCGGAGCAATCCTTTGATAAAGAACAGAATATTAGAGGAGAACTTGATTTGATGTTAGCGCAGGCAGAATTAAAGCGGGCGCAGGAATCAAAAATAAAAGACAAGACAACCTACGATAAATATCGACTAATTCGCAGTATTCTTGCAGCTGGTGTTGCTGGGCTGGTTGTAGTTGTTGGTTTTAGTGGATGGGGATTTTTAGATAAAGAACCTGCAAGTAGTGCAATTGGTCACATAAATAAAGTGGAGCAATCAAAGCAGACGGCTTTGATTGAGATGCCAAATACGTCAATTCATGGTCAAGATCAGGAAATAGTAGAAAAAAAAGCAGTGGCTCCAATTGTAGATCAAGAAGTAACGCAGGAAAAACAAGAAAATAAAGTAGAAACAAAAGGTGAAAAAAAAATAATCACATCTTCACCTGCTAAAGAGGATGTGCTAAATTTACCGCCAGCGCAATTGCAAAATCTGATGCGCGCCGCAGGTAAATCTCTGCGGGGACAGGAATAGAGTAGAAATAGGAGGACAATATATGAATATTAATAAAAATTATAGAGCGGTTTTATGTGCCTTGATGCTTGCAACTAGTTTAGTAACGGTTGTCACCCCTGTATTTGCAGAAGAGGGAAATGATGTAGGAACATCGGCTGATGTAACAGCTGATGCTGCACAACCAGCTGAAGTGTCCAGTCCAGTGAGTGCTTATATCAATAAACCAATTATGAATATTAGTGTTGCTGGTAATAAAATTATGAAACAAGATGATATTTTAGCAGTGACTAAGACAAAAGCTGGTGATTCTTTAACAGAAGCTGCAATTAAGCAGGATTTACAATCTATTTATGAAATAGGAAGCTTTTTTGATATCGTTGTTAATTTTCAGGAAATTCCAGAAGGTGTAAAAGTAGTTTATACTGTAATTGAAAATCCGATTCTGAATGATATTGTTGTAAAGGGTAATACAAAAGTTGATACAAAGAAGATATTAGAAATGCTTACCGTGAAAAAAGGAGAAATCTTAAATACAAAAGCATTAAATGCCAATGCGCGTAGTATTGAAACGTATTACCACGATCAAGGTTATATCTTTACGAAAGTAAGTGATGTAGCTATGTCTAAGGATGGTGTTTTAACCTTATCGATTAATGAAGGGGCACTAGAAGGATTTGCAGTAAAAGGCAATACAAAAACAAAAGATTATGTTATTACACGTGAAATGCGATTGAAACCAGGCCAAGCCTTTAATGTAAAAGATGCGCGTCGTAGTATGCAAAGAGTTTATAATTTAGGATATTTTGAAGATGTTAATATGAAATTAAATCCTGGCCGTGAACCAAACGCTGTTGTCTTAGAAACAGATGTCGTAGAAAAACGTACGGGTTCTTTTTCTGTTGGTGCAGGATATAGCAGTTCTGATGGTTTAGTTGGGATTTTTGAGATTGGTGATACGAATTTCAGAGGTACGGGGGATGCTATAAAAATCCACTGGGAAATTAGTGGAGAAAGCGATAGTTCTCATGGGTATCAATTTACCTATACAAAACCGTGGTTAGATAGTGAGCAAACTTCGGCAACTTTTCGTGCGTATGATATGACGAATGCTTATTACGATTATGATACAGATGGTGATCTAATAGAAGAGTATTATAAAAAATACAAAGGGGCTGAACTTTCTCTTGGGCGTCCAGTCAGCGAATATTCAACAAACTATATTACTTTAAAAAATCGTACCGATAGCTATGTTTCTCATATTGATGGCGATACGGATTATGGTGATGGGACACATGCACAATATTTGAAAGATAATTTTGGAAATACTCGCAGTGTAACTCTTGCGCATACGACAGATACGCGAGATAATATATACAATCCTAAAGAAGGGGCGAAGAGTACAGTGAGTGGTGAATTTGCTGGACTTGTTGGTGGGGACTTCGACTATAATAAATATACTTTTGAGGATCATCATTACTTTAAAGTTGGTCGTAACCATGTGATTGCAACTCGGGCAACATTAGGTTATGCTAAGGGCTCAATGCCAGAGTCTGCGTTGTTTGATGCAGGGGGACAAAGTACGTTACGTGGTTATAAAGATGATCAATTCCAAGGGAAAAATTTATTATTAGGATCCGTTGAATATCGTTTCCCGATTGTGAGCAAAGTACAAGGGGCTGTATTTACCGATTTTGGTAATGCTTGGGATGGTAGTTATACTGTTTCTGGTCTTCATAGTAGTGTTGGTGTTGGAATACAGGTGGAAACTCCAATTGGACCTATTCGTCTTGATTATGGGGTAGGTGAAGATGGTGGTAGAACACACTTTAGTTTTGGTGGCAATTTCTAGCTGAGTCTTGAAACCAGGCGTGATTGCCTGGTTTCTTTTATCAGTCTTATTTGTTAGCTTGTGGTGAGGTGGGAACGATCATACGTAAAATTAATTTAGTATTTGTTGTTTTCTTTCTGCTTTTATTTTCACCTAATATGGTAGAAGCTGCTTTAAATGATACAATAGAAAATATTCAAGTTAGTGTACAAACAGATGGCGGACAGATAATACCCGATAAAATTGCTAAAAGAATGCAGTCTAGTGTTTATACGATTGGTGATAATGTTTTAAGTGGACATAATGTAGACGATATTGCGCTTAAAAAAGATAAGTATGAGAGTTTGATTCATGAAATTTTGGATCGAATTTTGATTGGTTATTCTATCAATTCTGTAATGATTCAACCGAAAGTGGATACATCTATTGTTGTAGTTGTTTCACCATGGACAGATATTATTAATAAAGTTAACGTTGAAGTTGAGGTAAATGAGGTTTCACCAGAAATCAAAAATTTAATTTTAACGGATCTTGCTGAAATTGATAACGAGTTTAATAACGTTTTGATTGGTTTGCCAATTGATGCGGTAGACTGGGCGCGGAGTATTATAAAAATAGAACTTACAGATTTTTTAGCAGTACAGTTGCCAGAGTATGATGCCAGTTTTGAAGTTGTTGCTGGCGATGTAACTACATTAAAATTAACTTTGTATCCCAAAGGAAATGTTGTTCGCGATGTAAACTTATCTTTACATTCGGATTCCATTCCAAATTTATTGTTACTAAATTTTAGACCTTATATTCAAACACAAGCAGAAAAACTGATTGGTTTACCAGTAGAGTTTGTTAAAAGACATCAGAATTATTTTATTAACGAGCTTACAGAAGTCTTAAATCATGATAAAAATCTTAAGAATTTTGGTGTGGGGACGAATATTAAAATGCAGGTGGCAAACACTACCGATATCATGATCACTGCGGAGACGAATAAATACCGAATTTCTTTGGAAGGCTATTTAGATATGGGACGTAAGGAAGATAATACATCCTTTAAAGTGCATGCTGGTAAAATGATTTCACCGCAAGATGAAATTTTTGTCGAGGCAGATTTCCTGCCGCATAAAGTGCAGTGGATGTTGCTACCTGGAATGGCACATGATTTAACACCACAAACAAGACTCGGTTTTAAATATGATATGAATGAAAATAGAACGATTCTTTGGGCAAAACAACAAGTTTCAGAAAAATGGTTGCTTCGTTTTGAACATACGCCAAGATTAGAATTTAATGAATTTGCCGTACGTTATAAGTTACATGATTTTGTTGGAGTAGAATATGTCACAGACGGCGAGGAAAACTGGCTGAGAATGGTTGGATATTTTTAAACTTTCTTGAATAACAAGAACGAGTTTGTTATAATAATATTGCCCTGCGTGTTAATCACGTGAGGAAAAATAAATTAAAATTTTCAATGCCAACAGGCAAAAAGGAGAATATCAAAATGATAAAATTTGAGAAAAAACAAGTTAAGGTTATTAGTGTAGCAATTGTACTTGCATTTGTATTCAGTGTAGTTGCTCTTGCAGTAACACAAACAGGTAAAAGCTTTGCTGGCGCAGCAGGGTCTTCATCTAATGTTGGCGTTGTAAACCAACAAATGATTGTTGCGCAACACCCTGACATGGCAGCAGCTAAAGAAGCAATGCAAAAAGAAGTTGAACAAGCAAAAGCAGATTTCGAAGCTAAATCTGCAAGTATGAATGATCAAGAAAAACAAGCATATTATCAACAATTACAACAACGTTTAGCAAGTAAAGAAAAAGAATTGATTTCTCCTATTATGGATAAAGTAGAAGCTACGATTAAAAGTGTAGCTGATGCAAAAGGATTATCAGTTGTTCTTGATAAAAGTAATGTAGTGTATGGTGGACAAGACATCACTGAGGAAGTTACGAAAAAACTTTCTAAATAATGTATAACGTCATTTAAAATATGAATTTTGAGCATGTACCGAGCAAGGGCAACCGCGCTCGGTACTTTATTAGAAAGGGTGGGTTTTTATGGCTGGCCGCAAGGTTTTTGTTGCTAGTATTCTTGTTTTAGCCGTTGTCTTGTTTGCTGGATATTTACTGAAAGCTCCTGGTAGCGATTCAATGAGTCCTAAAGGTCCAACTGTAGCTGCCCAAACTGATATTGGTATCATTGATATGCAGAAGGCCTTAAAAGCGCATCCGAAATATCAAGACTTAGTAAGATTGAAAAAGGAATTGAATACCATGGATGCTGTAAATGGTCAGCAGCAGAATCTGCAAATTGATAATCAAATACCAATGCTGAATCAAGAAGCACTTGATAATGCAATGCAGCAAAAAGAAAATCAAGCGCTGATTGATAAAAAAGCTGAAATAAGCGAAGGTTTAAAAAGAAAAAATAAAGAACTAGCGGATCAATTTGGAAAAGAATTTGAAGCTGAAGCAGCGGAAATTAATTCGTATTATCAGCCGATCATTTTTGATTTGAAATTGAAGATTGAAACGGCGAATATTACTGAGGATGCAAGAAAACAACTAAGTGAAAAACGAATGAATTTAGAGAATGAACGAAATGAGAAAATTGGGCAAAAACAGCAGGAATATATGCATAAGTTAGATACTGTCATGGGCGAAGAACGTAGAAAAGGTGAAATAAAACTTGCTGAACAGAGTAAACAAATAGAAGAAGCAACAAACACAGAAAAAGGTGTGAAGCAAGAAGAAATAAATACGCGTAATCAGCAAACGATGAGCAATCAGAATGAGCTTGTTAAATTAAATGTCAACCAAGCAGTTAAAGGCAAAGAAGCTATGATTTATAAAGAGCAAGAAATTGCTGTATTAGAAGAAAGCATGCACAATGATATTGCTGGGAAAGTCGCTAAGATTGCAATTGAAAAGAATTTAGCAACGGTGTTAGCTACGGTTCAGGTCAATGTCAGTGCAATGGATATTACTGATCTTGTGATTGCCGAGTTTAAGAAATAATGAAAACGAGTATAATAGAAAAGAAACTATTCATTTTGTAGAGGAGGCTTTGTAAGTGAGATTACAAGTAAAACGTATGATAACATTACTGATGGTAGTAGTGTTGTCAGTTATGATGTCAGGGTGTTTTAATGCGCAGAAAACAGGGGTTGTTGATGTACAAAGAGTAATGAAGGATAGTGGTAAGGTCCAACAATTTCAAGAGCAATTAAATAACAGTGGTAAAGAATTGACGGAAAAACTTGAACAAGAAAAAGGCACTCTATCAGCCGAAGATTTTCAAAAACGCCAGCAAGAAGTATATGCTGATTTTGTAAAACAAAAACAAGATTTAGAAAATCAAATGGATACATTGATCAATCAAGCATTAGCAGATATCGCGAAAGAAAAAGATTTATCGGTTGTATTGTATAAAACGAATGTAGCGCAAGGTGGTATAGATGTAACGGATGATGTCATTAAAAAATTGCAGTAATATTGGGAGGACAATGTCTTGAAAATGACACTACAAGAAATTGCCAATTTAGTAGAGGGCAATATATTGGGCGGAGCAGAAATTACAATTACGGGTGTGACAAATCTAGATAATGCAACGGCAAGTGATATCTCCTTTGCAGTAGAGCCGCATATTGCACAAGGTGAAACTTGTAATGCAGGAGCTGTCATTATTCCAGACAATATTAAGCAGTATGCTAAACCTGCCATTCGTGTAGCGAATCCAAGGGCCGCATTTACTAAGCTGCTAGAAGTATTTACGCCACCGCTTAAGATAAAACGAGAAGTGCATAGCACGGCGGTGCTGGGCGCAAATGTTACGCTTGGTCATAATGTTGCAATTATGCCTTATGTTGTCATTGCTGATGATGTAGTAATTGGTGACAATGTTATCTTGTATCCCCATACTTATGTGGGGCAGAATGCTGAGATTGATGAGGATAGTCTGATCTATCCGAATGTAACAATACGAGAATTTTGCAAAATTGGTAAGCGAGTTATCATTCATAGCGGTGCAGTGATTGGCAGTGACGGCTTTGGTTTTATTACTGCGCAAGGCAAGCACAGCAAAGTTCCGCAAGTTGGCAATGTAGTATTACAAGATGATGTTGAAATTGGGGCAAATGTTGGTATTGATCGTGCAACAACTGGCTCAACTATCGTTAAACAAGGAACAAAGGTGGACAATCTTGTGCATCTAGCCCATAATGTAGTTATTGGTGAAAATGGATTGATTTGCTCCCAAACAGGGATCGCTGGTAGTGCAAAGGTTGGGAATAATGTTACCTTTGCTGGACAATGTGGCTCGGTGGGACATATTAATATTGGTGATAATTGCGTATTTGTTGCAAGGTCGGCACCGATTAGCGATGTGCCGGCAGGGTCTTATTATGGTGGTTTTCCAGCACGCCCTCATAAAGAGTGGCTGCGTACTGAAGCGGCAGCAAATAAAGCTGCGGATCTTGCTAAAAAAGTCCGTCAACTTGAAAAGCGTTTAGCCCAATTAGAGGATAAAAATTAATTTTTTATGAATTGAGGCTGTTGCAATCTGTAACAGTCTCTTTACTTGTGAAATATAGAAGCTTGAAAGGAGTATATCAATGAAAAATTTATTGCTCTATGCAGCACTTTTTGTATCCTTAACAAATGCTGTGTATGCAGCTCCTGCTACAACAGGTTCTACAGGTATGATTGATATACCAACGGCAGATGTCCTACGCGAAGGACAAGTTTCGCTTGGCTATTACAATCTGCAAGAAGGAAAAACAGCAATTATTGGTTTTCATGCAGCTGAAAATTTAGAAATCAGCGCAGCGCGGACTACGTTTGATTTTTCTGATAAAACAACGTATGTAAATGCTAAATATGCAGTAAAACCAGAAGGGGTATTACTGCCAGGGATTGCTATCGGGATAGACGATATTGCCAATAAAGATGACCGTACAGCGTATGCAGTTGTCAGCAAAGGATTGCCACTTGGGTTTAGAGCGCATGTTGGTATTGGTAACGGACGATATGATGGCGTGTTCTACGCATTAGAAAAAAATATTACACCAATGGCAATCAAAGGGGTATTCCCTGATACGACGCTGATTGTTGAAAATGACGCACATCATGTTAATTATGGGATGCGTATGTCCATTGTACCAGGATTAAAAGTAAATGCTGGCTGGCGTGATAGGGAAAGTTATGTTGGCTTAACTTACAATTTATATTAATTCTACAAAAGTATGATGCTGTTGGAGTTGATTCGATGACTTATTTATTAATTAAGGCATTTAGTAAAATTGCTTGCCGATTGCCACTTTCTGCGCAACGGATGATTGGAAAGTTTATTGGAAATGCTACTTGGCTCATTGTTCCTGAAAAGCGTAAATTGATGGCAATAGAAAACATTGTTTTGGCATTAGGCGTCGATGGGCAAACCGCAATGCAGATTGCACGTCTGAGTTGGACTCGCTTTGGTAAGATGCTGATAGAAGTTATGGCATTTCCTAAAATAAAAAAAGATATCAATTACTATGTAACGGTTAAAGGTAAAGAACATATGGATAAAGCACTAGAGTTTGGCAATGGCGTAGTGCTTGCTACGGCTCATAGTGGTAATTGGGAACTATTGGGCGGAGCACTTGCTTTACATGGGTATCCGCTAGTCGCAGTTGCCCAAAAACAAACCAATGGTGATATGGATCGATTGATTAATGAATATCGTGCTTTGGTCGGTATGCATGTGACTTATAAAAATGGTGTTCGTGAAATGATAAAATTGTTAGGGCAAGGAAGTGTGATTGGCCTTCTGATGGACCAAGACGCAGGTCATGATGGTGTAGAATTAGAGTTTTTTGGCAGGAAAGCTTCTTGTCCACAAGGCCCAGCTTTTTTAGCGCGCATGAAAAATGCCCCACTTTTACCAACCTTTATCACCGAGAATGAAGATGGAACACATACAGTCATGATTCAAGAACCGTTTTTCGTTGAGAAAACGGAAGATAAGCAAGAAGATATCAAAAAAACAACAGAAAAATTAACACGAATGATTGAAGATCATATAAAAAAACATCCAATAGAATGGTTTTGGATGCACAATAGATGGAAGCAACGATAAAATCCCCATATGGGGATTTTTTTATTCTCGCAAAACATAAAGTTAACCGATATGGAGCAAGATAATGTAAGGCGTTTTATCCGATGATTAGAATTCAGGCGGTGTTAAAATGCCGCCTGAATACTAGTCTCCATTTATGATTGCGGGGTAGAAAAATGAGATTTTTTAAACGCGATATTATATTTCTTTTACTGGTCAGTATTTTATTAGGTGCAGCTTTTGCTAAGACAGTTTCTTATGGGGCTAATTTCTATTTCAAGGAAAAATTAGTTAGTTTAGTCGGTGATTACGGTGAATATGATTTGATTGTACAAATGCGCGAAGAAAATAAAGCGGATGGGCAGCTGCAGTTAGAAAAGATTATTGCTGAAAGTTTAGCTGGTGCAAAGTATAAAGAAGGACCGGTAATTGCGCAAAAAGCAAATTTTTTTATTGCTTTACCGAGTGAATATAAAAATAGAACTGTATACGAAAATTTAGAAAAAATCTTTTCTAGTATTCCTGGTGGCGTGGGGATTAGCATTGTTACAGAACCAAAACTGAATATTCGTGGGGTCCCAACGGGGGCCTTAGATATGACAATGGAAGAGCTGAAAACAATTGCAGGGGTAGATTTCGTTTATCACACTGGTACTAATATTGGGGTTGTGTTAGCAGGTGTAGATCAAATTGCCAGTGTGACCAGTCAGGTAGAGGCGATTCTTCATAAGAATAAAATGATAGAAGTGAGTTTCCCAGCTGGTCTAGAACCGGAAAATCCAGTGTTATTGGCAGAAAATATCGTAACAGCTTTATCTAAAAGTTTACAGCCGAAGATTGTAAAATATGTATCGGTAGATAGTAGTAATGATGATATTGCTCATCTGACGAGTACCATGCAAGAGTTGCGTAAGTTTTTAAAAGCATATCAAACAAAAGTTTTTGTAACACCAGAAAACAATGTACAATTAGCAAAAGGAAGTATGCTAGTATTGCAGGGGGAAGGAGAAAAAAAGTTAGAAATTGGTGATGTTTTGCAAAAAAAACATATTGTTGTATCATTGACAGAAGCAAATACGAATGGGTCATTTACTGGAGTGATTACGCAGGGGGACGGAAGCAATTTAAAAAGCAATCTTGTTTATTTGCTTGATAAGGATAAAATCGCAAGTTATGTCGGTACAGCCACGTGGCAAAGTCCTCGAGATGAGCTCCTTTATGCATTATCACAAACGGAAACGATAACAAAGGAATTACCTAGCTTTGCCAAAGAGAGCAACACGGTAAGCAAGTTAGCCTTAGATACCTTGCAAAGTTATGATGAGAATGCAACGAATATAAAGAAAACCTTAAAAAATATGGATAATGCGGTCATCTCAATTAATAGCGCCACTGAAAAATTGGAAGCAGTTGATGTAGAGGCAATTCAAGAGCGGATTGATAATTCGTCAAAGGCCATGACAGGTTTGCTGGGAACATTGCGATTGGTACGCTTGATCAATCCAGATGTATCACTTGCCATAGGAACGTTAAAAGAAACACAAGAAAAAATGAATGCTTTTGGAGGATTGATAGGTGGACTAAATAGTGTGAACGAACAAGCTGCTCAAACAAAAAATATTTTATCGATGATGGCTGATAATGGAAATAAATTAAACAGTTCACTACAAGCGTTTAATCAAGGAAAAACAAAAGAAAATTTAATTGCTGCCAATAAAAGGCTGACTCAATTGGCAAATACCGATTTTTCAACTGTGAGTGAAGCATTGCAAACATTGCAAGTATCGGCTCCAAGGCTAAATGATGAAGAAATGAATAGCTCCATTGCCTTAATGGATAAGATGATCAATGGTCAAGTCATACCAAATAAAAGATTGCAGATTATGATAGATCAGTCTATATGGATAGAAAATATCAAACCAATTGTGTATGGGGCTGTTGGTCATCAAAATATTGGCGTATTTGAATCCGACATTGGGGTCATCGAGCCTAATGTATATTTGCAAGCCTATCAGGTTTTAAATGAAGTGCAAGCAGTCCTTGCTGGGCTTACCGCATTTGTAGTTACACTGGTTTTATTAGCCTTTGATCATACCGCTGTGATGTCGGCTTTGCGTAATCAAAGAATGAATGACAGTGTGCAAAAACGGCGAAAAGGGATAATTGAAGCTAGTAAAGCATTAGTGAAAAGTATAGCGTATCGTGAAAATGTCTATGGAATGGTAGTAGGGGCTATTTTGCTTAGTTTCATTTTTTATTTTTCTGGGGCAGGAATTCCTTACATTAATTGGTACGTAATCCCTTTTATTGGTATGCTTTTTGGCTTAATGATTGCTTTTATTACGGAAAAAATTACACCAGTTTCGGTAGAAGAAATATTTGCAGGTAAATCACTAGGGATGTCTTTTACTGAAATCATGCGCGAAATTGTCATTCCAAATGGAAGACCAGGAATACTAGAACGATTAAATCGAAGAAATTTAAAATTTAAATAATCTGTATGAAGGGTGATCCTATGTTTGCAATTTCTAATATTTCAAAACAATTTGGTGAAGTTCAGGCTGTTGATCATATCAGTTTAACGGCAAAGCAAGGGGAAACTATCGTTTTAATGGGACCCTCTGGCTGTGGTAAATCGACGACAATACGGATGATTAATCGTTTGATAGAACCAGATGAAGGCAGTATTTTTTTTGATTCCATTGATATTACGACCTTAAATAGAACGGAACTACTTACTATGCGCAAGAGAATCGGTTTTGTTTTTCAGCATTTTAATTTAATTGCAAGGTTGTCCGCGATAGAAAATGTAATGCTCGGCTTAGTTATGGGGAAAGTGCCAAGAGAAGTAGCGTATGAAAAAGCAAAAATAGCATTAACTAAAGTTGGTTTAGAAAAAGAATTGAAAAAGAAGCCAAACGTACTATCGGGTGGACAAAAGCAACGCGTGGCAATTGCTAGAGCACTTGTATTAGAACCAGAACTAATCTTGTGGGATGAACCAACGGCTTCCCTTGATCCAATGTTGGTTCGAGAAGTTCTCGTCATCATGGAGGAACTTGCAAAGTATAGAGCAAGTACAATGCTCGTTGTTACCCATGAATTATCGTTTGCTTTAAATGTTGCTGATAAGATTATTTTAATGGATAAAGGAAAGATCGTAGAAACAGGAGCAACGCAAGATATTTTTCTAAATCCAACCTCAAATGTGGGACAAGATTATAAAGAATTGATTGAATATCAAATGAATGCGAGTAAGCGTGTTTTGGTAAAATAAATAAAAATTTTTTAATGCTTGCAGGATGGGCTAATTTTTTGTAGAATAGACAAAGGTTATCATGTCAGGAGGATTTTTATTTATGCAGTACCAAACGACAATTACAAAAGATGTAGCCTATACTGGTATTGGTTTACATTCGGGCTGTGAGGTTACAATTAAGTTAAAGCCTGCCCCGGTAAATACAGGCATTGTGTTTATTCGTGTTGATCTAGAAGGTTCGCCATGGGTTGCTGCGGTTTCTGACAATGTAACGGCTACGGTTAGAGCAACCACAATTGAATCAGGAACGGCGAAAGTTTTTACAATAGAACATTTGATGTCAGCTTTTCATGCGTTACAAATCGATAATTGCTATATTGAAATTGATGCCGTGGAACCACCGGTAACCGATGGGAGTGCATTAGTTTTCTTTGAATTAATTCAAAGTGCTGGTGTCAAAGAGCAAGAAGAAGAAAGTAAGGAAGTCATCATTGACCGAACTTATATTGTAAGGAAAGATGATAAATTTGCGATGATATTACCTTATGATGGCTTTAGAGTTAGCTTTACTTCTGTCAACCCAAGCGGACTTGTTGGGATTCAATATGCAGATTATGAGATTACAGCAGAAAATTTTTATAAAGAGATAGCGTCCGCCAGAACCATTGCCTACGAACAAGAAATAGAAGCTTTGCAAAAAATGGGTTTAGGATTGGGTGGAACACCAGAAAACGTCATTGTATATAATGATGAAAAATGGCTAACGAAGCTTAGATATAAAGATGAATTGGTACGCCATAAGGTCCTCGATATCATTGGTGATATTCGTCTAGTTGGGCGGGTACGTGGACATATTGTCGCTGTAAAATCTAGCCATGCGATTAACACAGAACTTGCAAAACAGATATCCGCTGCATTTTGTAAGTAAAAGAGGAGGAGTTTTATTATGATTTTATCAGTAACAGATATACAAAAAATATTACCGCATCGTTCCCCGTTTTTATTAGTAGATAGAATTACTGAATTAGAGCCAATGAAACGTGCGTCTGGTATAAAAAACGTGACAATGACAGAAACTCATTTTCAAGGACATTTTCCTGGCAATCCGATTATGCCAGGTGTATTAATTTTAGAAGCAATGGCGCAAGTTGGTGGTGTAGCGATGCTTTATCCAGAAGAAAATCGTGGGAAAGTTACTTTTTTTGCCGGAATGGAAAATGTAAGGTTTAGAAAGCCTGTTGTACCAGGCGACCAATTGAAAATGACAGCAGAATTGATCAAAATGCGTGGTTCTATTGGCAAATTACATTGCGAAGCATATGTAGAAGATCAAATGGTTGCCCAAGGTGATTTTACATTTGCTTTAAAAATATCAGAAAATAGAGAGTAAACTAGTTGTTTTGATATGAAAAAATTAGCTATTATAGTACATTTCTACTATAATAGCTGATTTTGGCGAAATATCGGTTGTTTAATTTAAACTGACTGTCTGGACTATATAAAAGTGTCGGTGATTTAAGGAGAAATTTACGTGTAGGCGTTCATATAAATTTAAGGGGAAAAGGAGCTGATATACTGATGAAACCAGAGAAGGTAGTTGTTTTACGTAATGTGCATGAAACGGCAGTGCTGCATCCCAATGCAAGAATTGGCAAAGATGTACAAATCGGGCCATATGCGGTTATTGGTGAGAATGTATTGATTGACGATGGTACAAAAATCGGTGCACATGTCGTTATAGATGGGTGGACTAGTATAGGTAAAAACTGTGTCATATTCCCAGGGGCATCTATCGGAGCGGAACCTCAAGATTTAAAATTTGCTGGTGAAAAATCCTATGTGTTCATTGGTGATAATACCAAGATTCGTGAATGTGCAACTGTAAACAGAGCTACAGGTGAAGGTGAAGAAACGCGCATCGGAAATGATTGTTTAATGATGGCCTATACACATGTTGCTCATAATTGTATTGTTGGCAATAATGTGATTATGTCCAATGCAGCAACGCTCGCAGGTCACGTTATTGTCGAAGATCGTGCGGTAATTGGTGGGTTAACGGGAATTCATCAATTTGTAAAAGTTGGACGTAATGCAATGATTGGTGGAGCATCAAAAGTGGTGCAAGATGTTGTTCCTTATACGATCGTTGATGGTCATCCAGCAAAAGTGGCTGGGTTAAATAGTGTTGGAATTTCTCGGGCAGGGATTGCGATTGAATCTCGGCGTAATATTAAAAAAGCCTATAAATTACTGTATCGTTCCGGTCTTAGCTTAACACAAGCAATTGCGTTAATTGAGCAAGAAGTTGATTCATGTAATGAAGTGGAACATCTCTTACGTTTTTTGCGGAATGCTGAACGTGGTATTTGTCGTGGACGTAAAGAGAGTAATGAGTAATGGACTGAATACTATTCGGAGGAAATTTTATGGAAAAGATTGGGCTGTTGGCTGGTGTTGGTAAATTACCTGTAGAATTTGCTCGTGCCGCAAAAGGGATGGGCTTTGCTGTTTTTGCAGTGTCTTTAGTAGAGTCAGTAGAAAAAGAATTAGCAGAACATGTTGAAAAAATAGAACAAATTAGTGTTGGTCAACTAGATGCAATTTTTGAATTTTTAAAACAAAATAATATTACAAGAGTAACGATGCTTGGCAAAGTTACCAAGGAATTGATGTTTGATGGCAAAGTAGTGTTTGATGATCGCATGAAAAAAATTTTAGTAGCTTTGCCAGATAATAATGATGATACATTAATGTTGGCGTTTGTTCGCGAACTTGCGATAGAAGGCATCACTGTCTTTGATCAAACCGCATTGATTCGTTCCTTGATTGTCAAAGAAGGTACACTTACGAACCGTGAACCAACTATAGACGAAAAGGCAGATATGGAATTTGGTTTTAAAATGGCCAAAGCAATTGGCGGCCTTGATATTGGGCAAACTGTTGTCATAAAAAATCTAGCAGTGATGGCAGTTGAAGCCATTGAAGGTACGGATGAATGTATTTTACGTGGTGGTAAGTTAGGCCGTGCGGGTGTTGTCGTAGCAAAGGTTGCTAAACCGAAACAGGATGTCCGTTTTGATATACCAGCAGTTGGGATAAAGACGCTAGAATCCATGTGTGCAGTCGGAGCGAAAGCTTTGGTGATGGAGGCTGGTAAAACTATAGTAGTAGAAAAGGCAAAAGTACTAGAAATTGCCAATAAAAACGGAATAACAATTGTCGCTCTGTAAAATACTGATCATAAGAGGCGCGACGGATGCTGAAAATTAAATAAAGCGTCCTCGCGTCTTTTTAAAATTGTTGCTGGAGGTTCTTTATGTGCAAAATCATGATATCTGTTGGCGAGGCATCTGGAGATTTGCATGGTGCAAGTATAGCCACAGAGTTAAAAAAAATAAAACCTAATATAAAAATGTTCGGTATGGGTGGAAAAGCAATGCGTGAGGCTGGTGTAGAACTTAGTCATGATTTTGCCGACCTAGATGTCATGGGTTTTGTAGAGGTAATAAAAAATTTGCCGCGGTTTTTTCGCTTGCGTGATGAATTAGTCGAAATTATGAAAAAAGAAAAACCAGATGTACTCTTAATTATTGATTATGCTGATTTTAATATGCGTTTGGCAAAATGTGCAAAAAAACTGGGGATTCCAATACTTTCTTATATTCCGCCATCAGCTTGGGCTTGGCGCAAAGGAAGAGCAAAATCTGTGGCAAATTTGGTTAATAAAATTGCTTCTATTTTCCCCTTTGAAGCTGAAGTTTATCGTGCAGCAGGTGCGGATGTTACCTTTGTTGGGCATCCTCTACTTGACATTGTTAAACCAAGTATGAGTAAAGAAGAGTCTTATCAATTTTTTTCTGCGCAGGCGGGTGAGCCGATCATCTTGTTAATGCCAGGTAGTCGCAAACAGGAAATTACTAAATTGTTGCCGATTATGCTAGAGAGTGCTGAAAAGATATTGCAAGAAAAACCAAATTGTCAATTTTTTCTACCAGTAGCATCGACAATTTCCCAGGAAATACTGAAAAATATACTAAATAATTACAAAGTGAAAGTTCGTTTAACCAGTGAAAATATTTATGATTTAATGAATATTGCCGATACTGCAATCGCCGCATCGGGAACAGTTACGTTGGAAGCAGCTATTTTAGATTTGCCGGTTGTTGTTGTCTATAAAATGTCGGCGATTACTTATTTTATTGGTAGGTTACTTGTGAAAATTCCTAATATCAGTTTGCCAAACATAGTCATGGAAGAACGAATGATTCCAGAACTGTTGCAAGATGAGGTTAAGCCAGAAAACATTGCTCAAGAGGTGATGCGTTTACTGAAAACGCATCCGCATGCCAAAGAAGTTCACAAAAAATTATTAATGATGAAAGAAAAACTTGGCTCGCAAGGTGCGGTAAAGCGTGTTGCTGAAGAAGTTTTACTCATGGCAAATAAAAAGTAGAAATCTACAATCGTTTTCTCTAAACAGTATGAAATTGGAGGGTATTGATTGAATACTTATAAACGTTTACTTTACTATATGAAACCATATCTTCCACGTTTTGCAGTAGCCGTTGTATGTATTATCTTTGCAGCTGCTGCAAATCTTTATGTACCTTGGGTGCTAAAAGATGTGATTGATGAGGTTTTGGCGCAAAAAAATATGTTGATGTTAAATACCATTGCTATTGGTATCGTGGTAGTATTTTTCCTTAGAGGGATTTTCTTTTATGGGCAAACTTATCTGATGTCCTATATTGCGCAACGTGTTATTATAGATATCAGAGAAGCTTTATATCGACATTTACAACGTTTATCGCTTTCGTATTATGAAAAGCGTAAAACCGGTACGATCATGAGCTATATTACCAATGACGTTGCCGCTCTGCAAGCTGCACTCGTTGATAGTATGGTTGAGATGGTTACGGAAGGAGCTATTTTAATTGGTTCGCTTGGTACGATGTTTTACTTGCATTGGAAGTTATCCTTATTAACCATGATTACAATGCCAATAATTGCGCAAGCAATGAATATTTTTGGTAAAAAATTAAAAAGTACCAGTACGATAATGCAAGAGCGGATTGCTGATATTACCTCCGTTTTACAAGAAGCCATTTCTTCAGTTCGGGTAGTAAAATCTTTTGTTCGTGAGGATTTTGAAATAGAAAGGTTCAAAGTGCAGAATATCTCTAATTTTCGCGCACAAATGAAAAATACACAAATTATGGCTACATTAACTCCTGTTATCGAATTCTTAGCGGCGATTGGCGTTACTTGTATTATTTGGTATGGTGGCGTGGAAGTAGTCAATGGCGATTTGACGCCTGGAGCATTGATTGCGTTCTTAGTATATGCAGTGAACTTATCCAACCCAGTAAAGCGGCTTAGTCGTGTTTTTGGTACTGTTCAAAGGGCATTGGCAGCAGCCGAAAGGGTATTTGAGGTACTTGATACCGAGTCTGAGGTACAGGAAAAACCTAAGGCTGTGAAATTGCCAACGATTGATGGTAAAGTAAGTTTTCAAAATGTTACCTTTGAATATAAACCAAATGAGCCAGCATTGAATAGTATCAGTTTAGAAGTAAAGCCAGGTCAAATGGTTGCAATTGTTGGCCCAAGTGGTGCGGGGAAAAGTACGATTGCCAACTTGATACCGAGATTTTACGATTTAAAGTCTGGTAATATTTTTATTGATGATATTGATATTACGGATGTAACGTTGGATTCACTAAGGCAACAAATCGGGATTGTACCACAAGAAACTGTGTTATTTAATGGATCTATTTATGATAATATTTTATATGGAGATTTGAATGCTACCAAAGAACAAGTGATTGCGGCAACGAAAGCGGCAAATGCGCATGAATTTATCATGACCATGCCAAATGGCTACGATAGTCAAATAGGTGAACGTGGTGCTAGTCTTTCTGGCGGGCAAAGACAGCGAATTGCAATCGCTAGGGCCATATTAAAAAATCCACGCATTTTAATCCTAGATGAAGCAACATCAGCCTTGGATACGGAAAGCGAAAAGATCGTACAAGCTGCATTAGATCAATTAATGATTGGGCGTACTTCCTTTGTGATTGCGCATCGTTTATCAACGGTGTTAAGTGCAGACCGTATTATTGTTATGGAAAAGGGAAATATCGTCGAACAAGGTACACATAAAGAATTGCTTCAATTAAATGGATTATATAGTAGTTTATATAACATACAATTTAAAGCGCATGATTGAGTTGTATGTTGATATTAACGATAATTGTGAGGTGCAGGTATGCAGATTATATACAACATAGCAGCGATTATACTGGTAATATTAGCAATACCAATATTTATAGTACGAGCTATACGTGAAAAAGGATTTGTTGAGCGGCTTAGGCAAAGTTTTGGCTTTTTACATAAAGATGCTTTAGAACCAGTAGCAAATAAGGGTTGTATCTGGATTCATGCAGCCTCTGTTGGCGAAATTGTTGCTGCAAGCCCACTGATCAAGGAATTTCGTTTAGAATTTCCCGAAAAACCGATTTTAGTGTCAGTGGTCACGAATAATGGCTATGAAATGGCAAACAGAATTGTTAAAGATGCAGATAGTATTATTTACTTTCCGCTCGATTTGCCATGGCTTAGCAGTAGTGTAGTTAGAAAAGTAATGCCAAGTGTCTTTTTGCCAGTAGAAACAGAGTTATGGCCAAACTTCTTAAAAGCAGCCCGTAAATATCAGATTCCAGTGATGATGGTCAATGGTAGAATCAGCGATAAGAGTGTGAATCGCTATCACCATTTACGCGGTGTCCTAAAAGACATGATTGGTACTGTGAAAAAATTCTGTATGCAATCACCCATAGATGCAAAATATATTATAAAGCTTGGTGCAAATCCTGATTTAGTTACGATAACTGGAAATACGAAATTTGATCAAACGTATACAGATGTAGCGCCAGAAGAAAAACAAAACTTAATTGATCAAATGGGTCTTCGTGGATCAGAGGCAATTTTGCTTGCTGGTAGTACACATAAAGGTGAAGAAAATTTGATTCTAGAAGCATTTCGTCAACTGAAAAAGGAAATTCCTACCGCAAAATTGGTCATTGCACCACGTGATATTTTACGTGTTGCTGAGATTACCGAAACTGCTAAAATTTTTGGTATGAAAGTGAAAACGCGGACGGCATTAAATAAAAATTTAGAAACAGGACATGATGTTGTCCTTCTAGATACGATTGGTGAACTAGGCAAAGTGTATAGTGTTGGGGATGTTGTTTACGTTGGTGGTAGTTTAGTATCACATGGTGGACATAATATATTAGAACCAGCAGCGCACGGAAAAGCAATTATTGTTGGACCCAATATGTTTAATTTTAAAGACACTTATGCATTATTTTCAAATCGCAATGCTTGCCTTACAGCGCACGATGCCGTAGAACTTGGCTCCACAATTTTAAAAATTTTTCGTAACCCTGAATTACGAAAAAAAATGGAAGAAGAAACACTGGCAATTGTGAGAGAAAATCGTGGGGCTTCACGAAAAAGTGCGATACTGCTAAGAGAAATGTTAGAAACTTATGAACAAAAGGGAGAAAAAAGCGGAAAAAGATCACTAAGGCAGATCGAAAATTTTCAGACCTATTTATATAAATTGGTGCATGGTGATGTAAATGGCTTACTGCCTAATGTTTTTCTGAGTGTTTTATATGCATTCTCATTTGTTTATTGTCAATTGATTGAACTAACAATCGCTCTATATCGTTCTGGAATTTTCAAACAATATAAATTGGATTGTCATGTCATCAGCTTAGGCAATATTACCGTTGGCGGGACAGGAAAAACGCCAACAGCGCAAAGACTCGCGTCAGCAATTCGTGATATGGGGTATCGGGTAGTTATATTAAACCGTGGGTATCGAGCAAAATGGAAAGGCAAAGTCGGGGTTGTTTCTGATGGTAAGAAAATTTATATGACAGCAGCAGAAGCTGGCGATGAAGCTTTCTTACTTGCAAAAAATTTGCCTAAAGTTCCAGTTTTAATTGGCGCAGATCGAGCTGAAACTGGTAAGTATGCTGTAGAAAAATTAGCTGCACAAGTTGTTATCCTAGATGATGGGTATCAGCATTGGCGCTTAATTAGAGATTTAGATATTCTGCTCGTAGATGCGATTAATATTTTTGGCAATAGCTATATGTTGCCAAGGGGAACGTTAAGGGAGCCGCTTTCGCATTTAAATCGTGCGGATGTTTGCCTACTAACAAAGGTTGACCAAGCAGATAAAAAAGCTTGTGAAACGATTAAACAAACGGTGGCACGTTATAATGATCATGTTCTCGTGGTTGAAAGTATCCATAGACCACGTTGCTTTATTGAAATTGCTGATTGGTATAAAGATATTCCTAGTAAGAGTATTGATGTTGATACGTTAAAAGAGAAACAAGTCATTGCAGTATCGGCAATTGGTAATCCAGCATCCTTTGAGCAAACCATTAGTGATATTGGTGCCGTGATGATTGACAGTGTCCGATTCCCTGATCATCACGACTATACAATGGCAGAAATGCAATCTGTGTTAGATCGAGCACTTGAACAAGGGGCAGAGGCGATTATCATTACTGAAAAAGATGCGGTAAAAATACCAGCAGAATTTATTCATTCGAATCGGCAATTACCAGTCTATATTCTAAGCATCGAAATTAGTTTCCAAGCAGGTTATGATCACTTTATTAATCTAATCAGCGAAAGCTTAAAAAATAAGCAGTAAAAATATAGTTTGTAAGAGGAGGAAGAAGAAATGAAAATTCTATGTGTAATCCCAGCGCGTTATTCCTCAACAAGATTGCCAGGTAAACCATTAGCAGATATTGCAGGTAAGCCAATGATTCAGCGTGTCTATGAACGCGCTGCGCTCGCAACAAAGCCAACGGAAGTATTGGTAGCGACGGATCATGAAGCGGTATTTAAAGCTGTCGAAAGTTTTAACGGACACGTAATGATGACCTCGCCAGATCATGCAACTGGAACAGATCGTTTAGCGGAAGTTGCGAGTCAATATACTGATATTGATGTTATTATCAATGTGCAGGGGGATGAACCACTCATTGAGCCAAGTATTATTGATGCCTTAGCAGAGGTTTTTGTCGAAGATCAAGAACTCAATATGGCAACCATTATGACGCCAATAGAAGAAGAAGAAAAAAATAACCCTAATAATGTCAAGGTAGTCACTGATTTAAAAGGCTATGCGTTATATTTCTCGCGATCACTAATGCCATATCCTCGCAATGATAAACAAGTTTCAGTTTATAAACATATTGGGATTTATGCGTATCGTCGTGATTTTCTATTAAAATATGCGGCAATGCAGCCGACACCGCTGGAAAGTACAGAATCACTTGAGCAGCTTCGTGCACTCGAAAATGGTTATAAAATTAAAGTTCTAAAAACTAAATTCTGTTTTGTTGGGGTAGATACGCAAGAAGATTTAGTGAAAGTCAATGAAATTTACAAAAAACTTGAAGCAAAGAACTAAGTTTTTTTTGCTAATACTATATCATTATTTGAAAAGCGAGGTAACTATGAATACAATTAAAATTGGTAACGTAAAAATTGGTGCTGGAGAGCCCCTTGCATTACTTGCAGGACCTTGTGTGATTGAAGGTTTAGAACGTAGTTTAAAAATTGGCCGCGGAATTAAAGCGATTACATCGCGTTTAGGGATTCCTTATATTTTTAAAGCTTCTTTTGATAAAGCCAATCGTTCTTCGTATGCTGGTTTTCGTGGACCAGGATTAGAAGAGGGATTAAAAATATTAAAAATCATAAAAGATGAATTACAAGTGCCAATTGTTAGTGATATTCACTGTGCAACACAAATTGAAGAAGCAGCAAAAGTGATTGATTTATTACAAATTCCCGCCTTTCTTTGCCGCCAAACTGATTTATTATATGCAGCTGCAAAATTAGGCAAGGCTGTCAATGTGAAAAAAGGGCAATTTATGTCGCCAAATGATATGCAAAATGTTATTAATAAACTTCGTGAAGGTGGCAATGAAAATATCATGCTCACGGAACGTGGGGCAACCTTTGGTTACAATAACCTTGTCGTAGATATGCGCAGCTTCCCAATTATGCGATCTTTTGGCTATCCAGTCGTGTTTGATGCAACGCATAGCGTACAGCTTCCTGGTGGTGCAGGTACTTGTTCCGCTGGCAATCGTGAATATGTAGAATATTTAACGCGAGCAGCAGTTGGCGTTGGTGTAGATGCACTCTTTATGGAAGTTCACGATAACCCAGAAGAAGCACTTTGTGATGGACCAAACATGGTATATTTAGATAAACTGGAAGATATTTTAAAAGATGCTTTGGCAATTGACAACATCGTACGCAAACATAAATAAAATAAGATTTCTTAATGAACGAAAAGAGGGGAAATTTTGTGATTATAGAAAAAGCAGTTGAGGTCTTAAAGATTGAGTCAGAAGCGGTCAGTGCGCTGATTACGAGAATCAATGACGAATTTATTCAAGCGATTCATGCAATTCTTGAGTGCCAAGGTCGAGTTGTAGTAACGGGTATGGGGAAGTCTGGTCATATTGGTAAAAAAATAGCGGCTAGTTTTGCTAGTACGGGAACACCGTCGTTTTTTATGCATCCAGCAGAAGCGTTTCATGGGGATTTAGGCATGGTAACTTGCAATGATATTGTGATTGCAATCTCTAATAGCGGTGAGAGTTTAGAAGTAGTCAATATTTTACCGATTATTAAGCGTATTGGTGCTACAATTATTGGAATGAGCGGCAATAGAGAATCAACATTAGGTAAAAATGCGGAACTATTTATAGACATTAGCGTGGAAAGAGAAGCCTGTCCACTTGGTCTTGCACCAACAGCAAGCACTACGGCAACACTTGCAATGGGCGATGCAATGGCCGTTGCTCTACTATCGGAACGCAATTTCACAGCAAAAGATTTTGCTGTATTTCATCCAGGCGGAGCATTGGGTAGGAAACTGCTCTTAACTGTAGAACATGTTATGCATTCAGGAGAAGATAATCCGGTGATTGATGTTACAAAAACAGCAAAAGAAGCGATATTTACGATGACCTCCAAAGGACTTGGAGCAACCTCGGTTGTTGATGAGACTGGAATTTTGGTTGGCATTATTACCGATGGCGATATCAGACGTAGCTTAGAAAACGGTCATAAATTTCTTGATGAATCAGCAGAAAAATTAATGACAAAAGCACCAAAAACCATTTCAAAAGAAAAAATGGCAGCGGAAGCGCTTAGTATTATGGAAAAACATAGACCACGACCAATTACGGTGTTACCAGTAGTAGATAAAGACCATAAACCGATTGGTATTCTTCATCTTACAGATCTTTTACGTCAAGGAGTCGTTTAATGAACGCTATAGATAGAGCTAGTAAAATAAAGCTGATTATTTTTGACGTAGATGGTGTCTTAACTGATGGAAAACTTACTCTTAGTGCAAATGGTGAATTATTTAAAAGTTTTAATGTTTATGATGGAATGGGGATTTCATTATTGCATAATGCGGGAATCAAGACTGCCATTATCACGGGGCGAAAATCAGATATTGTTAAGCTTCGCAGTGAAGAATTAAAAATTACGGATGTCTATCAAGGGGATAATAATAAGATTCGTGCCTTTGAAAAATTGCAAAAAAAATATGAACTATCCGTGGATGAAATTGCGTACGTTGGTGATGATTTGCTTGATTTGCCAATTATGACGAAAGTTGGTTTTGCTTGTGCTGTGCATAATGCAGTGATAGACGTAAAAACTAGGGCGCATTATATTTCTGAATCTGATGGCGGCAATGGCGGTGTGCGTGAAATCGCTGAGCTAATTTTAAAAGCGCAAAATAAATGGGATGCAGTTATTTCATCCTATTTAAATCTAAAGCCGATTGAAGAAATTCAGCAATAATACAAATAATGCAATAATCTTAAAATTAGTATATAATATAACAATGAACCCACTTACATTAAGTGGGTTTTTCAAAACTATTTAGTAGTGAACGAAAGGAATGGCGATATATGCAATATAGATTTTTAAAATTTATGAGTTGGGTATTGTGTTTATTGTCGCATAGTACTTTACTATGGTTTGGCAAAATTTTAGGTAGCCTCTATTATCACATTGCCGCAAAACAGCGTAATCGGGCGATTGAGCAAATGATGAAAAGTTTACAAGTTTCTAGAGATAAAGCGAGTGAGATTTGTCGAGATTCTTTTATCAACATAGGTAGAATTTTTTTAGAAATTATGTATATGCCAAACTTAAATCGGCAAAATTTTACGAAATATATGGAAATTGAACATATTGACAGATTTAAAAATGCATTGGCAGAAGGCAATGGCGTTGTTATATTAACAGCGCACATTGGTAATTGGGAATGGTTATCGGCGGCACTTACTTTCTCAGATATTCCACTCACTGCGATTATTAAGCGTCAACCAAACGATCAACATACGGTTCTTTTAAATGAATACCGCGAAATGGTGGGTGTAGAAGTATTTTCGCGGGGAACGACCGAACTGATTGGTGCAGCAAAGGCATTGAAAAAAGGAAAATCGCTTGGCTTTCTAGCGGATCAAGATGCAGGACCAAGTGGCGCATTTATTGACTTTCTTGGAAAGCCTGCTTCAACTCCGTTAGGACCTGCCGTATTTGCAAAACGTTTTAAGTCACCAGTTGTTCCGTGTTTTATTGTTCGTAAACCTGATGGCAAGCATAAAGTTTTGATCCATGAGCCATTATACTATCAAGACAATGGCAATGAAGAACAAGATTTGTATGATTTTACGGTCAAATTGACGCGGATTATTGAGAATACAATCAAAGAATATCCTACGCAATGGTTGTGGTTTCAAAAACGCTGGAATACAACACCAGAGATGAAAAAACAAAAGCATACCACGAAGGAACAGGTGGAGCATGAATAAACAAGTAATTGGTTTAATTGCAGCGGTTATTATTGCTGTGATCGGGGTACTGTATTGGGCTTTTTCTGAAGAAATTCATTTGCAAGATCCAAATAAAAAAGTAGAAGAACAGCCAATGGCTATGTCTTACGCAGGCAATACTCTTAGCGAAGAAAAAGATGGTAAAAAGATTTGGGACTTAACGGCAGAAACGATTGAAATTGATCCTACTACGAAAAATGCCGTATTAAAAAATATCCAAGGTATTTTTTATCAAGAAAATGGTCAAACGGTGACCTTAACAGCGCCGCAAGCAACGTTCGATAATAAGACTAGAGATATTACCATCAGCGAGCAAGTAAATGCTAAAACGAGTGATGGTGCAACCTTCCAAGCAAAAACAGTACTTTGGCAAGGTGAAAAACAAGTGTTTCTCGGTGAAGGAAATGTGATCGTCACACGTGAAGATATCGTTCTAACAGGTGATAAACTAGAAAGTGATGCCGGTTTTATTAAAGTAAAAGTAACTGGCAATGCCCATATCGTTAAGGGAGGAGCAAAATAGTGATGAAATTTAGAAAAATTGCATTTATTACCATGATTTGCATTGCGATGACCAGTACGCTATATGCAGCAAGTGATAAACCAGTAGATATTTCTGGTGATGTCATTGAATACGATTCTACTACGGGGATGATGACAGCAACTGGCTCGGTTAAAATGTTGCAAGATAATGCAATTGTAACGGGGGCAAAAGCTGAGTATAACTCCAAAAATAAACAGGGAAAAGTTACTGGCGGCGTCCATTTTGTCAAAGAAGATATTGATATGACCTCGGAAAGTGTAACATCACTCGATGAAAATCATATTGTAGCTGTCGGCAATGTTGTAAT
>Ga0316600_10000160_pt1 | contig 40832 bp, 39 predicted proteins | sample OWC_soil_day5_CT_FD_207652 | JGI IMG/M metagenome (GOLD analysis project Ga0316600, IMG submission 207652) | Wetland soil microbial communities from Old Woman Creek delta, Ohio, United States - OWC_soil_day5_CT | ecosystem: Environmental > Terrestrial > Soil > Wetlands | place: USA: Ohio... | reverse complement strand
ACGTCAAGATGGAGCTGATCACCAAGAGCGGCAAGACGCTGGTGCTCAAGCCCAAGGTCGCGCTACAGGCTGGCGAGGTCATCGACTCGATGTTCATGAGCAAGAAGGCACTGTGCGAGTTCTACGAGCGCGAGATCGAGGACGCGCGCAAGTACGGCGTGATGTTCTCGCTGCATGTCAAGGCGACGATGATGAAGGTGTCGCACCCGATCGTCTTCGGCCACTGCGTGCGCATCTTCTACAAGGAGGCGTTCGAGAAGCACGCCAAGCTGTTCGACAGCCTGGGGGTCAATGTCAACAACGGCATGGTCGATCTGTACAACAAGATCGCCACGCTGCCCGAGTCGCAGCGCGACGAGGTGATGGATGATCTGCACGCATGCCACGAGCACCGGCCCGAGCTGGCGATGGTCGACTCGGCCAAGGGCATCACCAATTTCCATTCGCCCAGCGATGTCATCGTCGACGCGTCGATGCCGGCGATGATCCGCGCCGGCGGCAAGATGTACGGCGCCGACGGGCGCTTGAAGGACGTCAAGGCCGTGATGCCGGAGAGCACCTTCGCACGCATCTACCAGGAGATGATCAACTTCTGCAAATGGCACGGCAACTTCGACCCGAAGTCCATGGGCACCGTGCCCAATGTCGGCCTGATGGCGCAGCAGGCCGAGGAATACGGCTCGCACGACAAGACCTTCGAGGTGCCCGAGGACGGCGTCGCCAACATCACCGATCTGGCCACCGGGGAGGTGCTGCTGACTCAGACCGTCGAACAGGGTGACATCTGGCGAATGTGCCAGGTCAAGGACGCGCCGATCCGCGATTGGGTCAAGCTGGCCGTCACGCGCGCGCGCAATTCGGGCACGCCGACGGTGTTCTGGCTCGACCCATACCGCCCGCACGAGAACGAGCTGATCAAGAAGGTCAAGGCCTACTTGCAGGACCACGACACCACGGGGCTGGACATCCAGATCATGTCGCAGGTACGCGCGATGCGCTACACCCTTGAGCGAGTGATCCGCGGGCTGGACACGATCTCGGTCACCGGCAACATCCTGCGCGACTACCTGACCGACCTGTTCCCGATCATGGAGCTGGGTACCAGCGCGAAAATGCTGTCGATCGTCCCGCTGATGGCCGGCGGCGGCATGTACGAGACCGGCGCGGGCGGCTCGGCGCCCAAGCACGTGCAGCAACTGGTCGAGGAGAACCACCTGCGCTGGGATTCGCTGGGCGAGTTCATGGCACTGGCAGTCAGCCTGGAGGACCTGGGGCTGAAGACCGGCAACAACAAGGCCAAGATCCTGGCCAGAACGCTGGATGACGCTACCGGCAAGCTGCTCGACAACCGCAAGTCGCCGTCGCCGAAGACCGGCGAGTTGGACAACCGCGGCAGCCAGTTCTATCTGGCGATGTACTGGGCACAGGAATTGGCGCAGCAGAAGGACGACTTAGACCTGGCCGCGCACTTCATGCCACTGGCGAAAGCGCTGGCCGACAACGAGAAGAAGATCGTTGCCGAGTTCGCTTCCGTGCAGGGCAAGCCGGCAGACATCGGTGGCTACTACTTCGCAGACCCACACCGGGTCGAAGCTGTGATGCGCCCCAGCGCCACGTTGAACGCCGCGCTGGCAGCGTACGGCTGAGGCTTCGAGCGTAACCGGCGCGCGTACAGGCCGCTCAGGACAGGCAGTAGGCGACGACGCGGCGGAACAGGTCGTGCCCAAGCGCCCAGGCCGAGGCCGCGGCCAGTGCGGCGCCGGCCAGCCGCACCGCCCAGGCACTGACCTGCAGGGCGCCGGCACCGCTGCTGGCCAGGCGCGCAAAGGCCCATGGCGCCAGGCCCAGGCCGGCCGCACTGGCCGCGGCAAAACCAGCCATCGCGGCCGCACCGCCCCAGGCCGAGTTGGCCAGCGCCGCCACCACCAGGGCCGACTGCAGCAATCCGCAGGGCCAGGCCACCCACAGCAAGCCGGCTGCCGAGGCGCGGGCCGGCCCCTGCATGCGCTGCCAACCGCCGCCGCTTTGCTGCGGTGCCAGGCGGCGCGTGCTGCGGCCCAGGTTTTCCAGCCAGGCCGGTTGCCGGCCCTGCCACAGCAGCCACAGGCCCAGCCCGAGCGCAGCGCAATGCAGCAGCGTCCACAGCGGCCGCAGCACCGGCGACAGCTGGCCCAACTGCGCCAGCGCGCCCACACTCGATGCCGCCACCCCACCCGCGGCGGCGTAGCTGGCCACGCGAGCCAGGTGGAATGCCAGCGGCGAAGCCACCGGCGCATGGCGGCGGCAGCCCTGCAGCAGCGAGCCACTGGCAGGGCCGCACATGGCGGCACAGTGCGGTGCGCCTGCGATGCCCAGCATCAAGGCGCTGAGGATGAGCGCGAGGTCCATCGTGCGCGCAACTCAGCGTGCGCCGGCATCGGCCGCTTCGGCGTCGGGCCGGCTGCACAGCAGCACCGCCAACGCCGCGCCCACGGCAATGACCGCCCAGAAGACAAAGAAGGCCAGCGTGTAGACGGCGCGCGGCGACAGGTCCAGCGTGTCGCCGCCGAACCAGCGCAAGTTCTCGGGGTCGACCAGCGCGAAAACGAGCATCTCCAGCACCGCGGCCATCAGGAAGGCCGACCACAGCACGCTCATCGAGCGGAAGCGCAGGCGGTTGTCGTCCATGGTGCGGGCGCTGCGGCAAGCAATCAGGGTTTGGGGGTGGCCGCGTGGTTGCGCCCTTGCACCGCGGGCATCAGGTGGGCGTCCTTGGCGCTGACGCCGGACGCGGGCCGAGTCAACACCTCCTCGGCGCCATCCACCGCGATGGCGGCAGTCACCAGGCCGGCCACCACCACCGTCAGCGGCCCACCGAGCACCAGCCAGACCATGCCGACGCGCCACCACGGCGGCGCTGCGGGCTCGTTGCGTTGCGGGGAAGAGGTCGTTTGGGTATCCATGGCGGATCTCCGGGTCGGGGAGGCTCAGCGGGGCAGCACGAAGGTGGATTCCTCCACCGCGCGCGCCACCGGCGCATCCAGTTGCGGGTTCAGGCGCTGCACCTCGAAGGCAATGGGGTGCGCCCCCACAGCGCTGGTGGCCGCGGTCTCGGGCGGCACGCGAACCGACACCGTCATCCAGCGGGCCTGTGCCGGCTGCACGTCGAGCGTGTCGCTGCCCTCGATGCGGATGCCGGGCAGGCCCCGTACGGCCACGCGGTAGCGCTGCGGCTGCTCGGTGGCGTTCATGATCTGCAGACGGTACAGGTTCTCGATGTGGCCGTCATCCACCAGCCGCGCCAGCGAAGCTCGGTCACGCACGACATCGACGCGGAAGGGGCTGCGCAGGGCCATGCTCGTGATCAGGCTGCCCACCAGGAGCAGCAGGATGGCGGTATAGACCAGCACGCGCGGGCGGAAGATGCGCTTCAGCCGCTGCGCACGCGTGAGGTGTTGCGACATGCCGTTCTGCGTGTCGAAGCGCACCAGCCCGCGCGGGTAGTTCATCTTGTCCATCACGCCGTCGCACACATCGATGCAGGCGGTGCAGCCGATGCATTCGTATTGCAGGCCCTTGCGGATGTCGATGCCGGTCGGGCAGACCTGCACGCACAGCCCGCAGTCGATACAGTCGCCCTTGCCTTGCGCCCGGTGGTCGGCCTTGCGCGAGCGCGAGCCGCGCGGCTCGCCGCGCTCGGCGTCGTAGCTGACGATCAGCGTGTCCTTGTCGAACATCGCGCTCTGGAAGCGCGCGTACGGGCACATGTACTTGCACACCTGCTCGCGCATGAAGCCGGCGTTGCCGTAGGTGGCGAAGCCGTAGAACAGCACCCAGAAGCTCTCCCACGGCCCCAGCGCCAGCTGCGATACGAGTTGTGCCAGCACCTTGATAGGCGTGAAGTAACCGACGAAGGTGAAGCCGGTCCACAGCGCGATCGCGATCCACACGGCCTGCTTGGCGGCGGCGCGCCAGCTGCGGTCGAGGTTCCACGGCCCGGCGTCGCGCTTCATGCGGGCGATGCGATCACCCTGGATCTTGCGCTCCACCCACATGAAGATCTCGGTGTACACCGTCTGCGGGCAGGCGAAGCCGCACCACAGCCGGCCGGCCACGGCGGTGAACAGGAACAGGGCATAGGCCGAGATGACCAGCAGCGCGGTCAGGTAGATGAAGTCCTGCGGATACAGGACCATGCCGAAGATGTAGAAGCGCCGCGCGCCCAGGTCGAAGAGCACCGCCTGGCGGTCGTTCCACTGCAGCCATGGCAGGCCGTAGAAGACCAGCTGCGTGGCCCAGACCATGGCCCAGCGCCAGCCGGCGAACCAGCCGCTGACGGCGCGCGCATAGATCTTCTGCTGCTTGACATACATCGAGACGACGGACGTCACCGCGTCGTCGCTGGTCTCGTCGGCAGCCTGGCCCGGGCCGCCGGAGGTGGGCACGGGTTTGGGCGCTGCAGTGGCCTGGTTCACCTGAAATATCTACTTCGCCGCCACCGCCGAGGTCTGCGACATGCTCCAGACATAGGCTGCCAGCACGTGGATCTGCTCGGCATTCAGGCGCTCGCCGAAGGCCGGCATGATGTTGGTCTTGCCGGCGTTGACCATCGCCACAATGGCGGCCTCGCCCCAGCCATGCAGCCAGACCTTGTCGGTCAGGTTGGGTGCGCCGAGGGCCGGGTTGCCCTTGCCGTCGGGTCCGTGGCAGGCGGCGCAGACCACGAACTTGGGCTTGCCCAGTTGCGCTGCCACGCTGTTGTGCGCGCCGCCCGACAGGCTGAGCACGTAGTTGGCGACGTTGCGCACGTCCTCGGCCGTGCCCACGGCAGCGGCCATCGGTGGCATCACGCCCATGCGGCCCTTGGTGATGGTCTCGGCAATCGTCTGCAACGAGCCGCCGTAGAGCCAGTCACCATCGGTCAGGTTCGGGAAGCCCTTGCTGCCGCGCGCATCGGAGCCGTGGCACTGCGCGCAGTTGTTGCCGAACAGGCGCTCGCCGATGCCCATGGCGACGCTGTCCTTGGCCAGTTCCTCGGCCGTCTTGCCCTTGAACTTGGCAAAGATCTGCGCCATGTTCTCCTGCGCGCGCTGCTGCTCGCTCTTGTACTGGCCGACGCTGCTCCAGCCCAGCGTGCCGGGGAACTTGCCAAGCCCCGGATACAGCGCCAGGTAGATGGCGGCGAAGACCACGGTGATGACGAACAGGTACATCCACCAGCGCGGCAGTGGGTTGTTCATCTCGCGCAGGTCCACGTCCCAGACGTGGCCGGTGGTGTTGTCGTCGGCCATCACCTTGCGGCGGCTGGCGAACATCAACAGCGCCAGGCAGGCCAGCAGGCTGATGATGGTGACCGCGGCGATGAAGATCGACCAGCCGTTGTTGAAGAAGTCGCTCATCGTTTTTCTCCGTGCGAATCCAAGCTCGATGCTTCGTCGGCGAAGGGCAGGCGCGCCGCTTCATCGAAGGCGGCACGTCGCCGCGAGCTCCAGGTCCAGGCCCAGATGCCGAGGAACAGCACCAGACCGAGCAGCATGACTGCCACGCGCATGTCGTTCACGTCCATGACTTTGGCTCCAACTACTTGACCAGCGTGCCCAGGCCTTGCAGGTAGGCGATCACCGCCTCGAGCTCGGTCTTGCCCTTGACAGCCTCACCGGCGCCGGCAATGTCGGCGTCGCTATAGGGCACGCCCACCATGCGCAGCGCCTTCAATTTCGGTGCCATCAAGGCCGGGTCGAGCGCAGCCTTCTCCAGCCACGGATATGCCGGCATGTTCGATTCGGGCACCAGATCGCGCGGGTTGATCAGGTGGATGCGGTGCCACTCGTCGCTGTACTTGCCGCCGACGCGCCACAGGTCGGGCCCGGTGCGCTTGCTGCCCCACTGGAAGGGGTGGTCGTAGACGTATTCGCCAGCCAGTGAGAACGCGCCGTAGCGCAGCGTCTCCGAGCGGAACGGCCGCACCATCTGCGAATGGCAGTTGTAGCAGCCCTCGCGGATGTAGACGTCGCGGCCGGCCAGCTGCAGCGCGGTGTAGGGCTTCAGGCCTTCGACCGGCTGGGTGGTCGATTTCTGGAAGAACAGAGGCACGATCTCGACGATACCGCCCACCGCGACGGTGAGCAGGATCAGCACGATCATCAGGAAGTTGCTGGTCTCGATCTTCTCGTGACCGGAAGGAGCGTGGTGTTGCGCCATGGCTTCGATCCTTTTCTTATCTTGTTCAGGCGTGGGCCGCAGCCACCGGGGGCACCGGCACGACGGCTACCTTGCCAGCGCGCACCGTCATCACCGTGTTCCAGGCCATGATCAGCATGCCACTCAGGTACAGCAGCCCGCCGAGCAAGCGGATGACATAGAACGGATAAGTGGCCTTGACGCTTTCGACGAAGGTGTAGACGAGTGTGCCGTCGGGGTTGATGGCACGCCACATCAGGCCCTGCATCACGCCGGCGATCCACATGGCGGCGATGTACAGCACGATGCCGATGGTGGCAATCCAGAAGTGCAGTTCGATGGCACGCACGCTGTACATCTGCTTGCGGCCGAACAGCTTCGGGATCAGGTAGTACATCGAGCCCATCGAGATCAGCCCGACCCAACCGAGCGCGCCGCTGTGCACGTGGCCGACGGTCCAGTCGGTGTAGTGGCTGAGCGCGTTGACGGTCTTGATCGACATCATCGGGCCCTCGAACGTGCTCATGCCGTAGAAGGACAGGCTGACGATCAGGAACTTCAGGATCGGGTCGTCACGCAGCTTGTGCCAGGCACCGCTGAGCGTCATGATGCCGTTGATCATGCCTCCCCAGCTAGGCGCCAGCAGCACCAGGCTGAAGACCATGCCGACGCTCTGTGCCCAGTCGGGCAGCGCGGTGTAGTGCAGGTGGTGCGGGCCCGCCCACATGTAGGTGAAGATCAGCGCCCAGAAGTGCACGATCGAGAGGCGATAGCTGTACACCGGGCGCTCGGCCTGCTTGGGGATGTAGTAGTACATCATTCCCAAAAAGCCGGCGGTCAGGAAGAAGCCCACCGCGTTGTGGCCGTACCACCACTGCACCATCGCATCCTGCACGCCGGCGTAGACCGAATACGAATGGGTCAGGCTGGTGGGAATCTGGATGTTGTTGAAGATATGCAGCAACGCCACCGCGATGATGAACGCGCCGAAGAACCAGTTGGCCACATAGATATGGCGCACCTTGCGGATGCCGATGGTGCCGAAGAAGACGACGGCATAGGACACCCAGACCACGGCGATGAGGATGTCGATCGGCCAGATGAGTTCGGCGTATTCGCGGCTTTGCGTGTAACCCAGCGGCAGCGTGATCGCTGCCAGCACGATCACGAGTTGCCAGCCCCAGAAGGTGAACTTGGCCAGCCAGGGCAGGAACAGCGGCGTCTGGCAGGTGCGCTGCACGACGTGGTAGCTGGTGGCGAACAGTGCGCAGCCGCCGAAGGCGAAGATCACTGCGTTGGTGTGCAGCGGGCGCAGACGTCCGTAGCTCAGCCAGGGAATGCCCAGGTTCAGCGATGGCCAAGCCAGTTGCGATGCGATGATCACGCCAACCAGCATGCCGACCACGCCCCACAACACCGTGGCCAACGCGAAGCCGCGTACCGCATCGTCGGTATAGACCGGGCTCGTGGACCTTGAACTCACTGCCATAACTCGCCTCCTGAATGGGCCTTCAAACTGTGGGGGATTGTTCCGTGCGCTGCAGCACGCGCGTTTGATCGGCATCAACGCTGACAGCGTCGTTCTGCAGGATGCGCTCGCCTTCGCGATCGAGGTCGTCGAACTGGCCGCGATGCAGCGCCCAGGCAAAAATGCCCAGGATCAGCAGCACCAGCGCCGTGGACAGGGGAATCAGCAGATAGAGGATTTCCATCACAAGGTCCTCAGTGTGCTGCGCTCAGCGTGCGGCGCGCAGCGCGTTGAGGATCACCACCACCGAACTTGTGGCCATGCCCAGTCCGGCGGCCCAGGGCGGCAGAAGTCCCAACAAGGCCAATGGAACGCATGCCACGTTATAGAGCAACGCCCATACAAGATTCTGACGAACGATGCGCATCGTCCTGCGTGACACGCGCAGCACCTGCACGATGTCCATCGGCCGGTTGCCCACCAGCACCGCATCGGCCTGGGCACGGGCGACCAGCGCACCCTGCCCCATGGCCATCGAGACATCGGCGCGCGCCAGCACCGGCGCATCGTTGACACCGTCGCCGACCATGGCCACGCGCTCGCCGCGCTGCTGCGCCGCGGCCACCTCGTCCAGCTTGCCTTGCGGCGTGGCACCGCCCACGGCTTTATGCAGCCCGAGCTGGCGGGCCAAACGCTGCGCACGATCGGGGCTGTCGCCCGAGAGCAGGCTCAGCTGGTAACCCTGTTCGCGCAGCGCGCACATCGCCTCGTCGGCGCCCTCGCGCAGCGCTTCCTCGAAGCCGAAACAGGCGCAGCCGCCGTTTTCGGCACACAACCAGGTCTGCGCGGCGGCTTCGGGAGATTCATCCGTGGGCGGCGCGAGGCGGCTGATGGCGCAGGCCCAATCGCGTGCGCCCAGGCGCCAGGCCATGCCTTGCGCGTCGCGCCCGTCAAGGCCATGGCCAGGCACCTCCTCAACCTGCGTCCAGCCCCAAGGCGCCGGCGCTGCGCCGGCGGCATTCAATGCCGCGGACAAAGGATGTCGCGACCACGCGGCCAGCGATGCCGCCACGGCCAGTGCCGCCTCCTGCGTTGGCAGATCGGCATTGGCTCGCAGCACGCGCTGTTGCTCCAAGCGCAGCGACTGCGTCGTCAAGGTGCCGGTCTTGTCGATGAACAGGCGGTCGATCTGGGCCATGCTTTCCAGCGCATCGAGCCGCTGCACCAGCACGCCGCGTCGGGCCAGCCCGCCAGCCGCGGCCACCAGTGCGGCCGGCACAGCCAGAGCCAGCGCGCAGGGACAGGTGACGATCAGCACCGACACCGCCACCCAAAGCGCGCGCGACGGGTCGATCACGCTCCAGACCGCTGCGGCTGCACCGGCCAGCCCCAGCACCAGCCACAGGAAAGGGCCGGCCAGCCGGTCGGCCACGCGCGCCATCGACGGGCGCTGGCTCATCGCCTCGCGCATCAGCGCGACGATGGCCTCGTGCCGCGTGTCGGCGCCGACGCGCTGCACCTGCATCGTCACCGGCGCTCCCAGGTTCACACTGCCGGCCACCAGCGAGTCGCCAGGCAGCTTGGGCACCGGCTTCGATTCTCCGGTGAGCAAGGCTTCGTCGACCCGGGTGCGGCCGTCGAGCAGGCGGCCATCGGCCGGGAACGCCTGGCCCAGCGCCACGCGCACGCGCTCGCCCGGTGTCAGCCGCAACACGCTGACCTGCTCGGTGCGGCCGTCATCGAGCAGCCGCGTGGCCTGCTGCGGCATGCTGTCCAGCGCCGATTCCAGCGCCTGCGCCGCGCGCTGCCGCGCGTGCAACTCGAGATAGCGGGCCGCCAGCAGGAAGCTGACGAACATCGTCATCGAGTCGAAATACACCTCGTGTCCGAAGATGCCTCCGGGGTCGAAGGTCGCCCCAGTGCTGGCGATGAAGGTGACTGCGATGCCGATGGCCACGGGCACGTCCATGCCGATGCGCCGCGAGCGCAGGCTGTGCCACATACCCGTGAAGAACGGGGCAGCCGAGAACAGAAGCACCGGCAGGCTCAGCACCCAGCTGCTCCAATTGAGCAGCTGCGCCAGGTCGGGTTCCAGCTCGCCGGGCCCGGCCACGTAAGAGGGCGTGGCCAGCATCATCACCTGCATCATGCAGAAGGCGGCAACGAACAGCCGCCACAGCGCCTTGCGGCCCTCCGCACGGCGCAGTTCGCGCGCCGGCGCCGCGGCATCGGGCGCGGCGTCGTACCCGGCACGGCGCACCGCCGTGACCAACTGCGACGGCCGCGTGCGCTGCGGGTCCCAACTCACCGCGGCGCGCTGACCCGAAGCGCTGACCGTGGCAGCGCTGACGCCGTCGACGCCGGCCAGCGCCTGCTCGATGATGCCGGCGCAGGCCGCACAGTACATGCCCGACAGGCGCAGCGTCGACTCGGCCACGCGCCGGCCGTCACTGCCGGTGGACCAGCGCGTGAAGCGCTGCTGTTCCAGCGGGTCGTCCAGCACCGCGATGTCGGGCGTGGGCTCGGTGACCGACGCCGTAAAGGTCGTGGATGCGTTCATCGCACCGGCCCGGGGCGCTGACGGCCAAGTCGCCTGATGATCGACAATCCAATTTCCACGCGAGCGACCTTACATGATCCGCATTCGATCGATCGACAAGTCACTGTGCCTGCTGGGGTTGGCCCTGGGACTGGCCGTCGGCGGCGCCTTGGCACAGAATGCGCCGCAGCCCAAGCTGGACACCGTCACGCTCAATGCCGGCATGCACAACATTCGAGCCGAGGTGGCGCGCACGCCGATGCAGACCCAGATTGGCATGATGTTCCGACGCGAGATGGCTCAGCACGAGGGCATGCTCTTCATCTTCGACGGCGTCGGGCGCCGCTGCTTCTGGATGAAGAACACGCTGCTGCCGTTGAGCATCGCCTTCATCGCCGACGACGGCCGCGTCGTCAGCCTCGCCGACATGCAGCCGCAGTCCGAGGAGTCGCACTGTTCGGCCGAGCCGGTGCGCTTTGCGCTGGAAATGAACCAGGGCTGGTTTGCCAGGCGCGGCATCAAGCCCGGGTTCAAGCTCAAAGGCCCGCCCTTCGGGACCTGACCGGCCCCCAAGGCGGGTAGCCCGCTTCAGCCGAAGTTGCGCTGCGCGAAGTCCCAGTTGGCCAGCTTGTCGAGGAAGGTCTCGACGAACTTCTGGCGCAGGTTGCGGTAGTCGATGTAGTAGGCGTGCTCCCACACGTCGACGGTGAGCAGCGCCTTGTCGCCGGTGGTCAGCGGCGTGCCGGCCGCGCCCATGTTGACGATGTCCACCGAACCGTCGGCCTTCTTCACCAGCCAGGTCCAGCCCGAGCCGAAGTTGCCGACGGCGCTCTTGACGAAGGCTTCTCTGAAGGCGGCATAGGAACCCCACTTGGCGTTGATCGCCGTGGCCAGCGCGCCGCTGGGCTCACCGCCACCATTGGGCTTCATGCAGTTCCAGAAGAAGGTGTGGTTCCAGATCTGGGCGGAGTTGTTGTAGATGCCGCCGGAGGACTTCTTGATGATGTCTTCGAGGGCCATCGATTCGAACTCGGTGCCCTTCTGCAGGTTGTTCAGGTTGACCACGTAGGCGTTGTGATGCTTGCCGTGGTGGAACTCCAGCGTCTCCTTGCTGTAGTGCGGGGCCAGCGCGTCCAGCGCATAGGGCAATGCGGGCAGGGTGTGTTCCATGGTGTGTCCTTTCGATGCGGCCACGGCGCGAAGGCCGGCGTGGCAGGGGTTGGGTCTGCTGCATTGTAGGCAGCTGCGCGCGGCCTCACAGGGTACGCGCCTATGCCGCGGACGGCGTTGCGGGATCCTGTGGCCGCACCTCGAGCACCTCGACGCGGGCCGAGCCGTCGGCCCACACTGCATCCAGCCTCGCGCCCGCAGCCACGCCGTGCACCGACGGCACCGGCCGGCCTTGCGCATCAGCCATCCACGCATAGCCCCGCGCAAGCACCCGATGCGGGTCCAGCGCTGCGAGGCGCTGGGTCGCGGCCAGCAGCAACTGCACCTGGCGCTCGCACTGATGCCGCATGGAGCGCACCAACCGGGAACCAAGCTGCGCAGGGCCGCGCGACGCGTCGGCCACACGATGCCGAACGCCCAGGCGCAGACGCTCCTCGATCGCCATCAGCGCCTGGCGCTGCGCCGCAAGAGCACGTGTCGGGCCCCCCAGTCGCAGCGCCAGCGCATCGAGCCGCTGTGCCTGCGTGTCGCTCCAGTGGTGCACGCGCCGCTGCAGCCGCTCGGCCAGTGCATCGAGCCGTGCCAGCGCCTCGGCACGGGCGGGTGCCGCCAATTCGGCCGCGGCGGTCGGGGTGGCGGCGCGCAGATCGGCGGCGAGGTCGGCCAGCGTCACGTCGCTTTCGTGGCCGACACCGCAGATCACCGGAATCGGCGACGCCACGATAGCGCGCACCAGCGCTTCGTCATTGAAGGACCACAGGTCCTCCAGCGAGCCACCGCCGCGCACCAGCAACAGCGTATCGACCTCGCGGCGCGCGCCCGCCAGCTGCAAGGCCGCCACCAGCGAGGCCGCCGCGTCGGCGCCCTGCACCGGGCTTGGATAGAGGATCACCCGCACCTGCGGTGCGCGCCGCGACAACGCGGCCAGCACGTCTTGAAGTGCAGCCGCGGCGTTGGAGGTGACGATGCCCAGCGTCGACGGCCAGGACGCAATCGCCCGCTTGCGCGACGCGTCGAACAGGCCGGCCGCGTCCAGCCGGGCCCTCAGGCGCAGGAACTGCTCGTAAAGCGCGCCGGCGCCCAGCCGCTGCATCGACTCGACCACCAGTTGCAGCTCGCCACGCGGCTCGTACACCGACAGACGACCACGCACCTCGACCTGCTGACCGTCCTGGGCGTCGAAGGCCACCAGCGCCGCGGCGCGGCGGAACATCGCGCAGCGCAGCAGCGCACCGGCACCGGCACCGGCCATGTCCTTCAGCGCGAAGTAACGATGCCCGCTGGCCGCACGCGTCAGACCCGACAACTCACCGCGCACGGTGACCGCGCCGAAACGCGCCTGCAGCATGTCGCCGGTAGCCAGCAGCAAGGCACCAACGTCCCAGGCCTGGCGCGCAGCGACGGTTGAAGGGACCTCAACCATCGGCAGAACAAGTGTTCATGCGGCTGCGGACATCCACAGGCGCGCCAGGGTTGGCCCAAACCGCCCGCAAGCCCGTCATCGAACTGTAACGACCGTGCAAGTGCTTGAATTTCAAGGAAAATCCGCTGATTAATTTTTGGGCAACAAGACCAGAACCCAACAATCGCGCGGCTCTTCGGGCCACGCTGCCAGGTTACCCACATTGTTATCCACAGTTGCAGTGGATTACCGGCCCCGCTGTTGCCCCAGACCTTCACCGATCGGACTGAGCGCGCAGAGCTGGGGCCATAATCCCGCGGCATCGCGCCCCACAAGAACCCGTACAGAGGACGACTTGCTTTCGATCATCCAAGCTGCTGGCTGGCCCATCTGGCCACTCGTCCTGTGCTCCATCGCGGCGCTGACGATCATCATCGAAAGGCTCTTCAGCCTGCGGGCCAGCCTGATCGCACCGGCCAACCTGCTGGATGAGGTGCTGGGCGTCACGCGCAGCAGCCTGCCCGGCAGCGACGTGGTCAACAAGCTGGCCGAGAACTCGCTGCTTGGCGGTGTCTTCGCCACAGGGTTGCGCAGCGTCATCGCCGAGCCGCGCATCACCGAGGACGCGGTGCGTCAGTCGTTTGAAAGCGCCGGCCGCATCGCACTGCATCGGCTGGAGCGCTACCTGAACACGCTGGGTACCATCGCCGCGGCGGCACCGCTGCTCGGGCTGTTCGGCACGGTCATCGGCATGATCGAGATCTTCGGGTCGCAGGCGCCCACCGGTGGCACCAATCCGCAGCAGCTGGCGCACGGCATTTCGATCGCTCTGTACAACACCGCCTTCGGGCTGATGATCGCGATCCCGTCGTTGATGTTCTACCGCTACTTCCGCGGCCGCATCGACGAGTATCTGCTGACCATGGAACTGGCCACCGAGCGCTTGGTGCCGCACTTGATGCGCTTTGCGGTACGCACACCGCCGATTCCAGCCAGCGAGGCCACGGCATGAATTTCCGGCGCCATCCACGACACGAGGAACCGGAGATCAACCTGATCCCGTTCATCGACGTGCTGCTGGTGATCCTGATCTTCCTGATGCTGTCGACCACCTACTCCCGCTTCACGGAGCTGCAGCTCAACCTGCCGGCGGCCGACGCCGAACAGTTGCGCGAGCGCCCGGGCGAAATCATCGTGGCCGTCAGCAGCGATGGTCGCTATATGCTGAACCGCCGCCCCGTGGACGGCCGCAGCGTTGAGTTGCTGGCTGCCGAACTCAAGGCGGCCTCGGCCGGCCGCCCCGACACGATCCTGATCGTCTCGGCCGATGCGCTGGCCACGCACCAGTCAGTCATCAACGTGCTCGACGCGGCGCGACGCGCCGGCCTGGCGCGATTGAGCTTCGCGGCGCAGACCGGCGAGGCCAAGGCCGCTCAATAGCCGTGGCCTCGGCCGGACGGGTCGAGTCGGCCCTGGCCCGCATCTGGTGGCGTAACCGCCCAGGCGTCGCGGCTTGGGCACTGTGGCCGCTTTCCCTGTGCTACCGCGCTGTGTCGGCGCTGCGCCGCATGGCCTTTGCCCTGGGCTGGCTCAAGACCGAGCGCGCCCCGGTGCCCGTCATCGTGGTGGGCAATCTGGTTGCAGGGGGCGCAGGCAAGACACCGACGGTCATCTCGCTGGTGCAGGCCTTGCGCCAGTCTGGCTGGACGCCGGGCGTGATCTCGCGCGGTCATGGACGCAGCAGCCATGCCGCTGTCGAGGTGCGGGACGACAGCCCGGTGGCCGATGTCGGCGACGAACCGCTGCTGATACGACGGCGCACGCGTGCACCCGTTTGGGTGGCGCGGCGGCGCATCGACGCGGCCCGTCGCCTTTGTGCCGCCCACGCCGAAGTCAATGTGCTGGTGGCCGACGACGGACTGCAGCACCTGGCGCTGGCGCGCGCGGTCCAGATCATCGTCTTCGATGACCGCGGTGTGGGCAATGGCTGGCAGCTGCCGGCCGGTCCGCTGCGCCAGCCGCATCCCACGCACGTGCCGGTGAACAGCCATGTGCTGTACAACGCCGAACGTGCCAGCACGCCCTGGCCAGGCACCTTGGCGCAGCGTCGGCTGGCCGGTGCCGTGCTGCTGCAGGATTGGTGGCGTGGCGCAGCGCCGTCGCTGCCGGCACTGCAGGCCCTGCGCGGCCGGCCTGTGCTGGCCGCCGCAGGCATGGCCGCGCCGCAGCGCTTCTTCGTCATGCTGCGCGACGCCGGCCTGCAGCCGACCCCCCTGCCCCTGCCCGACCACCATGCCTACGAACAACTGCCCTGGCCGGCCGACACCGCCGACGTGCTGGTCACCGAGAAGGATGCGGTCAAGCTGCCGCGCGTCACTGAGGGTGCCACGCGCATCTGGGTCGTGGCGCTAGACTTCCAGCTGCCCCAAGACTTCAGCACTGCGGTGCTGGACAACCTGCGCCTTGTGTACCGCCCATGAGCCGCAGGGCCGTTCCCACGGCGAATTCCGCAGTGCGCGGCACGAAGGTATGTCAATGAGCATCGATCACCGCCTGCTGGACCTGCTGGTCTGCCCGGTCTGCAAAGGCCCGCTGCAACCACACCGCGACAGCGAAAACCGTCTGGTGGAGCTGCAATGTCCGGCCGACCGGCTGGGCTTCCCCATCCGTGACGGCATTCCGGTGATGCTCGAGCATGAAGCCCGCAACCTGGACGCCCAGGACGAGGCCATTCAACCGGACTGATGGGCTTCTCGGTGCTGATCCCGGCGCGGCTGGCGTCCACGCGCTTGCCGGGCAAACCGCTGGCCGACATCGGCGGGTTGCCCATGGTGGTTCGCGTGGCACGGCGAGCGGCCGAAGCCGGCGCCGACCAGGTGGTGGTGGCCGGCGACGATGAACGGATCGTGCAGGCCTGCGCAGCGCACGGCGTGCGCGCGCTGCTGACGCGCAGCGATCATGCCAGCGGCAGCGACCGCCTGGCCGAGGCCTGCGCGCTGCTGGGCCTGGACGGCGCACAGGTGGTGGTCAACGTTCAGGGCGACGAACCCCTGATCGATCCGGCACTGGTCCGACAATGCGCCGACCTGCTGCAGCAGCGGCAGGACTGCGTGATGAGCACCGCGGCGCATCCGATCGACAACCTGCGCGACTACCTCGACCCGAACGTCGTCAAGGTCGTGCTCGACGCCCAAGGTCTGGCGCTCTACTTCAGCCGCGCGCCGATTCCCTGGCGGCGCGATGGCGGGATCGCGGTTCGGCCGGCGTTGCCGCAAGATCCGCCACCTTTGCGGCACGTGGGGCTGTATGCGTACCGCGCTTCGTTCCTGCGCACATTTCCGGCGCTGCCGCCTACGGCCATCGAGCGCACCGAGGCACTGGAGCAACTGCGCGCGCTGTGGCACGGCTACCGCATCGCGGTGCATGTCAGCGCGAATGCCCCGGGCACGGGCGTGGACACGCCCGAGGACCTGGAGCGGGTGCGCGCGCTGTTCCGCTGAAGGCGGCGGCGTGTAAGGCCCACGCCAACCCGGCCGTGATAATCTTTCCGCACCATGGGCCGCGGACGCACGGCCTGGCCTCTTCCATTCACCAGCAGCCGGCACCGGCGAAGGCAAACAACTCCATGAGACTCATTCTTCTGGGCGCACCGGGCGCCGGCAAGGGCACACAGGCCACCCAGATCTGCCAGAAGTACGGCATCCCGCAGATTTCCACCGGCGACATGCTGCGCGCCGCCGTCAAGGCCGGCACGCCGCTGGGTGTGGCAGCGAAGAAGGTGATGGACTCCGGTGCGCTGGTCAGCGACGACATCATCATCGGCCTGGTGAAGGAGCGCATCGTTCAGCCGGACTGTACCAACGGCTTCCTCTTCGACGGCTTCCCGCGCACCATCCCGCAGGCCGAGGCCATGAAGAGCGCCGGCGTCAAGCTCGATGTGGTGCTGGAGATCGACGTGCCCGACGCGGCCATCATCGAACGCATGAGCGGGCGCCGCGCGCACCTGCCCTCGGGCCGCACCTACCACCTCAAGTTCAACCCGCCGAAGGTGGCGGGCAAGGACGACGTCACCGGCGAGGACCTGGTGCAGCGCGAGGACGACAAGGAAGACACCGTGCGCAAGCGGCTCGAGGTCTACCAGTCGCAGACACGGCCGCTGGTCGACTACTACTCGGCCTGGGCCGCCAGCGGCGACGCGCAGGCACCGCGCTACCGGCGCATCGACGGCAGTGGTTCGGTCGAGCAGATCACCGAACGCGCCTTCGCAGCACTGGCCTGAATCCACAGCACAAGGAGCACCCCATGGACATCGCAGGCAAGGTCTTCATCGTCACTGGCGGCGCGTCAGGCCTGGGCGAAGGTACCGCGCGCATGCTGGCCGCCCATGGCGCCAAGGTCGTGATCGCCGACCTGCAGGTCGAGGCCGGGCAGAAAGTGGCCTCCGAGATCGGCGGCCTCTTCATCAAGTGCGATGTCAGCCAGGAGGCCGACGGCCAAGCCGTGGTGGCCGCGGCCACCGGTGCGGGCAAGCTGATGGGTCTGGTCAACTGCGCCGGCGTTGCGCCGGCGATCAAGACCGTGGGCAAGGACGGCGCGCATCCGTTGGGGCAGTTCACCAAGACCATCATGGTCAACCTGGTGGGCAGCTTCAACATGATCCGCCTCGCGGCCGAGGCCATGTGCAGGAACGTGCCCGAGCCCACTGGCGAACGCGGCGTGCTGATCAGCACCGCCAGCGTCGCCGCCTACGATGGCCAGATCGGGCAGGCCGCCTACTCCGCCAGCAAGGGCGGCGTGGTCGGCATGACGTTGCCCATCGCACGCGACCTGGCGCGCAACGGCATCCGCAACATGACCATTGCCCCGGGCATCTTCGGTACACCGATGCTGTTCGGCATGCCCAAGGAGGTGCAGGATGCGCTGGCCGCCAGCGTGCCCTTCCCCAGCCGCCTGGGCACGCCGGCCGACTATGCCAAGCTGGTGCACCAGATCGTCACCAACGACATGCTCAACGGCGAGGTCATCCGGCTCGATGGAGCGATCCGGATGGCGCCGAAGTAGGTCCAGCGAAGCCTCACATGGGCAAGCCATGTGGCACCACTTTCTGGGCGCGCTGAGCCTGACGCTGTGCGCAGCCGGTTGCGCGGTGCCACCCGCGCCGGCGCCGCCCATGGCCGGCCTGTGGCAGGACGAGGCCTTCGATTACGACCCGTCATTGGTGACCGTGTCGCGCGATTCGTTGTTCGAGCTCGACCCGCAAGTCGTCCGCTTGCTGCCAGCGCCGGACGGAGCGCCGCACACCGGTGCTGGAACACGCGTGGCCAATCTGCTGGGGCTGATATTCGGCCCGGACCTGCAGGTCTTTGCCTACGCAGGCGGCCATTCGACCGTGGCCGCCGAAACCTGGCGCCTGAAGCGCGGCGACTGCCTGTCGCTGTCGATCTTGAGCCTGGCGCTGGCCCGGGCCCTGGGCGTGACGGCGCAGGTGCAGGAGGTCCGGGTGCCCACCTTGTTCGACCGGCGCGGCGGCGTCGACTTCGTCAACGCGCATGTCAACCTGCGGGTGCGCAACGACCACCTGGTGAATCTGCGCGACCGGGTGCTGCCGGCGGCCGACCTGATCATCGACTTCGAACCGCAGGTCGGTTCGCGTCAGCGCGGCACGCCGCTGAGCGATGCGGCACTGTATGCCCGCTTCCTGAACAACCGCGCGGCGGCGCAACTGGCCGCGCATCAGGAGCGCCTGGCCTACGCGCACTTCAAGGCGGCGATCCTGGCCGACCCGTCGTACCGTGCCAGCTACAGCAATCTGGCCCAGCTTTATCTGCGCACCGGCAGGCCGGCCCAGGCCGAAGCACTGCTCCTGCACGCGCTGTCGCTCGGCGACCCGCTGGGTGTGGCGCTGCAGTCGCTGCAACAGCTGATGGTCGACCAGGGCCGGCAGGCCGAAGCACGGGACTACGCAATGCGACTCGCCGCGCGGCGCGCCGAAGATCCCTACCACTGGCTGGGCCTGGGCCTGGACCATCTGCGGCACTCACGACACGCGCAGGCCGTGGACGCTCTCGAGCGAGCACAGACTTTGAGCAGCGGCTTTGCGGAAGTGCATCGCTACCTGGCCATTGCCTACTGGCGCAACGGCCAGCCGATCAAGGCCGGCGACCAATTGGTTTTGCTGGGCACGCTCGAACCCGGCGTCGAGCACGTCGCGCAGTTGCGGCAGAAGTTTCAGCTGGCTGGCGTCGAAGCCTCCCGCAGGCAAGCCGGCAAGGAGGCTTCGGATCAGGCCAAATGACGGCCCGAAGGTAGGCCCATCAGAACTTGAAGGTGCCGGTCAAGTAGACGAAGCGACCACGAGGATCGTATTGGGAAGGGTCGTAGCCTGACTGGAACGCATTCGACACGTTGACGAAGGTATCAGGCTGAGTGTCGAAGATGTTTCGCGCACCCAGGGTCAACACCGCATTCTTGATACCCGAGTAGGCCACCTGGAGGTCCCACAGAGACATGGCGCTGATATAGGTCGGGTTCCCGTTCAGGTCGAATCCTGCGCGGTAGCCGGTGGCATAGTTGTTCCCCAGTGTGGTTGCCCAGTCACCCTGCAGCCACGTCGCCGACGCGTACTGCTTGTAGCGCAGTATCACGCCGTATCCGTCTTGACCATTGGTCGAGGCGATGACCGGGTTGCCTTGGTTGTCCACCGTGGTGGCAACCTTCTGAGAGGTGCCGGCACCGGGCGTGCTTTGGTCGAACTTGAAGTAGTAGGTGCTGTTCAAGTACAGGCCCAGCAGGCCCGGGCCAAACTTCTCGCGAAAGCGGAAGTCCAGGTCCATGCCTTGCACTTCCATCCTGCCGGTATTGGCCAGCAACGTCTTCGTGCTCACGATCTGGTTCGCTGGTCCACAAGCCGCACCCACGCAGGGCGGATTGCGGGTCACCAGCGCCGTGTAGGCCGGATTGCCCAGCGCGGCCTGAGAAACGATCTCTTGCGTCGACGGCGCCGAAATGACGTCGTCCACGGTGATGTTGAAGTAGTCCAGGCCGATCGCCAGACTGGGCATGGGCTGGAAAATGATGCCCAGCGAGTACTGCTTCGACGTTTCAGGTTCCAGGTCGGGGTTGCCACCGTTGAGGTCGTTGACTTGCAGGTCGGTCTGGCCAGTCACCGGGTCATCGAACTGCGACGAGGTCTGCAAGACCTGCGGGTCATACAGGTCGGACAAGGTCGGTGCACGGAAGCCCGTGGCATAGGAGCCCCGGAACATCACCTGCTGTACCGGCTGCCAGCGGAAACTGCCCTTCCAGTTGGTCGTCGAGCCGAAGTCGCTGTAGTCGTCCCAGCGGGCTGCCAGGTTGGCGTCGAGGTTCTTGATCACCGGAATATTCAGCTCGCCGTAGAAGGCATTGATGGTCCGGTCGGCATCCAGAGGCTTGGTGGCGCCGCCCAAGCCGGCGATGTCGCCGCTGAACTGGGCTGGTGCGGGCGTCTGTTCCAGTTTCTCGCTTCGGTACTGATAGCCCGCGGCGTACTGCATCATGCCGGCAGGCAACTGAAGCACGTCGCCGGCGAGCGTTGCATCGACGACCGTATTGGTGGACTTGGCGCTGAGCGTCCCACCCACGTACTTGGCCGGGGCGATGGCATCCCTGAACGCCTGGGACTGCGTCAGCGACCAAGGATTCCAGTCGCTGCCGGGAGCCTGGGTCGCCTTTGCAAACCCGACCTGCGAGAAGTAGCCATCCGTGACCCTGCCGTCCAGCTTGTTCTCGTTGTAGGTCAAAGCGATGTTGTAGGACTGCTCCATGAAGTCGCCGCGCACGCCACCGACGATGCGCATCTGCGTGCTCTCGTTCTCCTCGGAGCGGGGCCCGAAGTCGAAGACACGCGCCGTGATGCCCAGGTCCTGGCCGACGAACGCGCCGAGCCCATTGGCGTTCAAGTAGTCGGCGGCGATCTGGTAGTTCGGATTGGTGGGTCGCAGCAGCAGGACCGGATCGATACCCTGATTGGCGAATTCCTCGTCGGTTTCCATGAAGCTGGTGCGCAGCGGACTGGGCTGGTAGGTTGCGCTGGCAATCGTCTTGGCCCAGAGGGCATCCGCGAACAGTTCGGCCTTGTCGTTCAGCCTGAACACAAAATTGCCGGTCAACGAGGTCGTTTCCGTTTCACCCAGCAGCCCGACAAAGGGGCCGGTGTCAAAATTGCAGAACGGCTGCCCGCCGGCACTTAGCGACGGGGCAAGGGCCATGTTGATCTGGCCGCATTTGTTCGTCGGCGAGGCCAGCGGGTTGCCGTAACCCGAGCCAGAGCCACCCAGATAATCCGCTGACTGATTCGCCACAGGCACACCGGTCGCCCAGGGGCCTTGAATGTTGCCCTGGCCCGTGGCGCCCGACTCGAAGTACGGCGGCTTGTTTGCCGTCTTCGAGAAATCCCGATCCCTGCCGAACAACTCCTTGTTCCTGGAGTACTGGCCGCTGACGGTCAGGTTGAAGCGGTCTTGCGCAATGTCGCCCCAGCCCGCCACGATGTTGGCCTGGTACTGTTCCCCGCCGCCGCTTTGCGTCGGTGAACCGTAGGTGCCACCAATTTGGAAGCCCTGAAAGTTCTTTGCCAGAATGAAGTTGACGACGCCGGCCACAGCGTCCGAGCCGTAGATGGCCGATGCGCCATCCTTGAGAATCTCGACCCGTTCGATGGCTGCAAGGGGAATGTTGTTGACGTTCACGGCCGTGCCGCCGCCGCCGGCGAACGCGGCCAGCCGCCGGCCGTTCATCAACACCAGTGTGCGTTCTTCGCCCAGGCCGCGCAGTGAGACCCCTGACGAACCGTAGGTGTCCAAACCGGCCGCCATGTTCGTCATCGTCCCACCCGACGAAGACATGGCAGAGATCGTCTGCAGCAGTTGTTCCGTGGTCTGGGCACCCGTACGGTCGATGTCGGCACGGGTCAGGGTCTGCACCTGAAGTGCGCCTTCGGCTTCGATGCGCTTGATGGATGACCCCGTGATTTCCACCTTCTGGGCCAGAGCCTGCATCGGCAATGCGCCGATCGCAATGCTGCCCCCAAAAGCCAGCATCAGCCCCTTGCAGATTCGCGTCTTCTTGAACATGACTGCACTCCTCAGTATGGCGTTCGACGGTTTCGATGACTTGCCCGAGCGGGAAACGTGCCAGCGCTTGTGAAGCGCATGTTTCTGCCGCATGGACTTGTGTAAGTGAATTCTCGACCTGCCATGCCCGCGCGCACCCCCGGGGCATCCCCTTAGATGCCACCGGGTGATTCGCTTGCGCTTCCCCCTGGACCGATCGCAAATGCGCGTCACGCTTGGGTTTTGGAGTCAATCCCGCAATAGGGACAGAGCGGGCGATGGCCGTTCGAACGGGCCGCGACAGAGCCGTCTGTTGCAATTCGGCAACTAAATTCGGCTGTGGTCGACGATGTCTTCAGGTCGTTGGGGCCAGGCGCGGCACCGCTGCCAGCAGTTCGCGCGTGTAGCCATGTTGCGGTCGCCCCAACACGGCGCCGCAGCGTCCCTGTTCGACGATGGCGCCGCCGCGCATCACCGCGACTTCGTCGGCGATGTACTCGACCACGCCGATGTTGTGCGTGATGAACAGGTAGCTCAGCCCCAGGTCGCGCTGCAGCTCGCGAAGCAGGTTGAGGATCTGCGCCTGCACCGACACATCCAGGGCCGAGGTCGGCTCGTCGCAGACCACCAGCTTGGGCTGCACGGCCAGCGCGCGGGCGATGGCGATGCGCTGGCGTTGGCCGCCAGAAAACTCGTGCGGAAAGCGTTCCAGCGCTTCACGACGCAAGCCGACGCGCTCGCTCAGGTCTTCGATGCGATTCCGTCGGGCCGCGGCGTCCATCTGCGGATGCAGCGCCTGCAGCCCTTCTTCGAGCAGCTCGAACACGCGCATGCGTGGATTCAGCGATGCAAACGGATCCTGGAAGATGATCTGCACGTCGCGCCGGGCCGCCAGCAATGCCTCGCCCTGCAGCTCGAACAGGTTGCGACCCTCCAGCAAGGCCTTGCCGTCGATGCGGGCCTGGCCGCGCAGCAGTTGCACGATGGCCTTGCCGGTGGTCGTCTTGCCGCAGCCCGACTCCCCCACCAGCGCCAGGGTTCGGCCCCGTGCCACCTCGAAGCTGACGCCCCTCACGGCAAGGAACGCACCGCTGGCGCGCTGCAGCAGCCCCTTGCGGGTGGGAAAGGCAACGCTCAGTTCCTGAACCTGCAGCAGCTGCGGCGCCCCGTGCCGGTCATCCGCAAGCGGCTCGAGTGCCGCCGACAGCGCAGCGTCGACCGTGACACGGCCTGACTCGGCTCCTGGCGCATGCAGAAGGCAACGCACCTGGCGCTGCGCACCGGCGTCGAACAATTCAGGCGCCAGCGTCGTGCAGGCCGGCAGCGCTTGGCCGCAACGTGGTGCAAAGCGGCAGCCCTGGAACTCGGTCCACAACGGCGGCACCGTGCCGGCAATGGCCTCCAGCGGCTGGCCGCGCCGATCGGCATCGGGCAAGGCGCGCAGCAGCGCGCGGGCATAGGGGTGCTTCGGCGCGGCAAAGAACTCGTCGGCCGGCGCCACCTCGATGATCTGCCCGGCATACATCAGCGCCACGCGGTGGGCCATGCCGGCCACGACGCCCAGGTCGTGGGTGATCAGCAGCAGGCCCATCTTCTGCTCGCGCTGCAGTGTGCGCAGCAGGTCCAGGATCTGCGCCTGGATGGTCACGTCCAGTGCGGTGGTGGGTTCGTCGGCCACCAGGAAGTCGGGCTCGGCGGCCAGCGTCATGGCGATCATGACACGCTGTTTCTGCCCGCCCGACAGGCGGAACGGATACTCGTCGATGCGCCGCTCGGGCTCGGGAATGCCGACCCGGCCCAGCCATTCGATGGCCTTGGCGCGTGCAGCGGCGCCGCGCAGCGCCGTGTGCGTCTCGATGGCCTCGACGATCTGGTCGCCGACACGCATCACCGGGTTCAAGCTGGTCGACGGCTCCTGGAAGATCATGCCAATGCGTGCGCCGCGCACGCTGCGCATCGTCGCCTCGGGCAGGCCCAGCAGGTCCAGGTCGCCGAGCCGCACCTGGCCATCGGCGATACGGCCGTTTTCCGGAAGCAGACGCATCAGCGCCAGCGCCGTCATGCTCTTGCCGCAGCCGCTTTCGCCCACAAGCGCAAAGGTCTCGCCGCGCTCGATGCTCAGGCGAACGCCGTCGAGCGCGCGCACCACGCCGGCCTCGGCGTCGAGTTCGACCTTCAGGTCGATGGCCTGCAGCAGTTCGCGCGTGTTCACGGGCTAGCCCTCTTCAGGCCCAGCTGCGGCCGGAAGGCGCGCGAGCGCGGGTCGAAGGCATCACGCACGCCGTCGGCAAACAGGTTGGCGGCCAGCACCAGCACCACCATGAAGCCGAAGGCGGCAGCGAAGGACCACCACACCACCGGGTCGCGGCTCATCTCGCTGCGCGCCAGGTTGATCATGCCGCCAAAGCTGTTCATCGACGGATCGACGCCCACGCCCACGTAGGACAGCACCGCCTCGTACAGGATCAGCGACGAGAACTCCAGCACCGTCACGATCAGCATCAGGTGCGCCAGGTTGGGGAAGATGTGGCGCCGCATGATGCGAGTGCTGGGCACGCCGAAGGCCTGCGCCGCCTGCACGAATTCCAGTTCCCGCAGCTTCAGCGTCTCGGCACGCAGCAGCCGGCACAGCCCGGCCCAGCCGGTCAGGCCGAGCACCGCGCACAGCAGGAACAGCTTGAGGTCGGCCCGTTCGGCGCCGGTCTCGAAAGCCTCCGGGTGCTGGTCGATGAAGACCTGCACCATCAGCACGCAGGCGGCGATCAGCAACACGTTGGGCACCGACGACAGCACGGTGTAGAGGTACTGGACGACCTCGTCGACGGGTCCGCGGAAGTAGCCGGCCAGGATGCCCAGGCCCACGGCCAGCGGCAGCGTGGCCACCGTGGCCAGCGTACCGATGACGAAGGCGGTGCGGATGCTCTTCAGCGCCTGGTAGAGCACGTCGTTGCCGGTGAGGTCGGTGCCGAACACGTGGTAGTGGCCGGCCAGTAGGGCCACCGGTCCGGCCAGCAGACCGATGACCCCCAGCGTGATGCAGGCCACGCGCCACGGGATGCGGCCCTCGCCGCGCCAGGCCGCCGCCATGGCCTGGGGCAAGGGCCGGTGGTCGCGTCGTGCCACCAGCGCCAGCAGCGCGACCGACAGCAGCGCGGCGACCAGCGCACCGAGCGCCAGGCCCAGCAGGCTGCGCCAGGCCAGGTCGCCCGGCCATTGTGTGGCCGGGTCCTGAAGGTGTGCGCCGCCGAACTTCAGCCGCGGCGCCACGCGTTGCACCTGGCCGTCGATCTCGACCGATTCCTTGGTGAAGCCCACGTAGGACAGCGGCCGCGAATAGGTGGCTTCGCGCGAGTCGACCAGGCGCACCAGCAGCGCGTCGAGCAGCGAGCGGGTGCGCGTGTCGTAGGCCGGCGCGCTGCTTTCGCTTCCCGCGGCCGGCGGCAGCAGCGGCCGGTAGTGCAGGCTGTCCAGCAGCGTGATGCCCAGGCACAGCGCCAGCACCACCGACGATGACAGTGCCGCGGCATCGCCGAAGACCTTGATCCAGTTGGCGCGCAGCCCCGGCCGGCGCAGCACCAAAAGCACGTAGCCCGCCAGCGCGGCGGCCATCAGCCACATCGCGGCATCGGTCCAGAGCAGCACGAACTTGGGCATGTCAGTACCGCCCGGCCGCCCGCAGGTACTGACGCGCCCCCTCGGGGGGCAGCGAACGAGGAGAACGTGGGGGCGCCATATCCTTAGGCCAGGCGCACCCGCGGGTCGGCCCAGGTGTAGGCCACGTCGATCAGGATGTAGGACAGGATGTACAGCAGCGAACCAAGGAAGACCATGGTGCGCACCACCGCGAAGTCCTGCTTGGTGATGGCCTCGATGACGTAGGCGCCCAGCCCGGGCAGGCCGAAGAAGCTCTCGAACACCAGGCTGCCCAGGAACACATAGGGCAGGTAGCTGCCCGCGCTGGTGATGATCGGGATCATCGCGTTGCGCAGCACGTGTCGATACAGCACGACCATCTCCGACAAGCCCTTGGCGCGGGCCGTTCGCACGTAGTCCTTGCCCAGTTCCTCGAGGAACATCGCGCGGTACAGCCGGGCCTCGGCACCCAGCCGCGCGACCAGCGACAGCGCGATCGGCAGCACCAGGAACTTGAGGACGTCCCAGCCCGCCACATAGCCCGAGATAGGCGACAGCTTGAGCACGCGCGAGAAGAAGTACTGGCCGACGATGATGTAGAACAGGCTGCTGATCGACAGCATCAGCACGCAGGCCACCACGCCCCAGAAATCGAGCCTAGTGTGGCGGAACAGCGCCAGCAGCAGCGCGAAGGCCGTGCTGGCAATCAGCTGCAGCACGAACAGCGGCAGCGCCAGCTGGATGCTGACCCACATGCGCGTGGCCACCTCGTGGCCGATGTCGCCGGCGCTTTCGGCATCGGCGCGGCCGAAGTCCAGCGCGAACAGCGACACCGAGCGCTCCCAGAAGATGGTGTCGGTGAACTTCTCGCTGCCGGCTTTCGCCTCATTGAAATACAGCGGCTTGTCGTAGCCGCGCTCGGCCTTCCACTTGTCGATGACTTCCTGGTTGACGCGCTTGCCGCCGATGTTCAGCCGCGCCATGTCGTCCGGCGTGTTGACCGTGAAGAACAGGAAGAAGGTCGCCAGGTTCACGCCCAGCAGCACCAGCGCACCGTATCCGATGCGTCGGACGATGTACCCACCCATCAGGCGATCACCTCGCCACGGGCATTGGTGCGCTCGCGTCGGCGCAGGCTGCGCCAGCCCAGCCACAGCAGCGCAAGCACGGCAGCGCCGATCAGCCCCATCGGCCACCACACCGGCCGATTCCATTCGGCCAGCTTGCGCACGCGCTCGTCGATGTCCAGGCGCAGGTACTTGCCGTGGTCGCGGATCAGCACCGCCGGCTTGTAGTTGTGCACCCAGGACTGCGCCGCGCCGGAGGCATAGGGAAAGTAGCCAAAGCTCCAGGGCGCGTCCTGCTGGGCGATCTGCACCATGCGGTCGATCACTTCCTGCTTTTCCGCGCCGTCGTCCAGCATCTTCATCTGCGCGAACAGCTTGTCGAACTCGGGGCTCGCATAGTTAGAGGTGTTCTCGCCGTCGTGGTGGGTCTTGCCGTTCGGTCCGTAGAGCAGGAACAGGAAGTTCTCCGCATCGGGGTAGTCGGCCAGCCAGCCCAGCCAGAAGACCTGGTACTTGCCCTTGCGCACCTTGTCCTGGAACTGGTTGTTGTCGGTGGCGCGCACTTCCAGCTGGATGTCCAGCTTGGCGAACTGGCGCACCACCCAGTCGATCTCCGGCTTGCGCTCCGGCGACGCCGGGGCATAGAAGTCGTAGTTGATGACCAGTGGCTTGCCGGTCTTCGCATCGCGGCCGTTCGGGTAGCCGGCTTCGGCCAGCAGCGCCTTGGCCTCGTCGATGCTGCGCTTGACCACCTTGCCGTCGACCAGCTTGTGCGTCACCGGGTTGTGGCCCTGCGGCGTACCGTGACGCGAGCCGAAGATGCCGCTCGGCAGCGGGCCCATCGCCGTCTCGCCGCCCTTCTTGGGGAAGATCTTCGAGTATTCCTCCCAGTCGAAGGCGATCGAGATGGCCTGGCGCAACTTGCGATTGCGTTCACGCTGCTCGGGCGTGTCGCCCCAGCCGATCGTCGGGTCGAGCATGTTGAAGCCGATGAACCAGCTGCTGACGTCGGCAAAACGCGGCAGTCGGAATCCCTTGTCGAGGTATTCCTTGCGCACCTCGTCGGAGTCCTGCATGGCCACCAGGTAGTCCATGCCGGTGTCGGTTCGCTCGAAGACCTCGATGTCGTAGAAGCCCTGGCGGAACTTGCCATGCTGCGGCACGGCTTCGCGCTCGACGGTGGACACGAAACTGTCGATGAAAGGCATGGTCTTGCCGCAGTCGTCGAGCAACCCAGCCTCCTTGTCGCCGGGCATGCCCTCGCACGGGTAGGGCTCGCCGCGGAAGTGGGGGTTGCGCTCGAGCACATGGCGCCGGTCCTTGATGAACTCGGTCATCATGTACGGGCCGGTGCCCACCGGCCAGGTGTCCAGGCTCAGGCCCACCTCGGCCATGCCCGGCTGGGCGTAGAACGCATCCGCCTCCCAGGGCACCGGCGAGAGGAAGGTGGTCGACATCCAGTAGTTCCACTGCGGGTACTTGCCTTTGATGCGGATGCGCAGCAGGTCCTTCTCGGGCGCGCTGGCGCCGGCCAGCGGCCAGCGGCGGAAGTCCAGGAAGGGCTTGTCCTGGCTGGAGGTGTCGCGCCCGGCGTTGAGCTTGGCGTCTTCGGCCTTGACCAGCTTGGCATAGTCGTTCAGGCCGAGCACGTACTCGGAGAAGATGCCGAAGATCGGCGTGGTGATGCGCGTGGTGGCATGGCGCTTGAGGGCGTAGACATAGTCCTCGGCCACCAGTTCGCGCGTGCCGCTGTGCTCGAAGTCCAGCGGCGTACGCCGCTCGCCCAAATCGCCAGGCTTCATCGCGTGGTAGCGATGGCGGCCCTGCTCATCCTGGGCAAAGGCGGGGTGCGGCTGGTACAGGATGCCGGGCTTGATGCGGATGTCGTACACGCTCTCGGCCACCAACTCGCCCGGCGCATCGGCCGGCAGCGGCTGGCCGTCCTTGTCCAGATAGATCGGCGTGGCCACCTCGGTGGTCGTCTTCGGGATCAGCTTGAAGGGCCGCAGCAGGTAGTGGTAGCCGTAGGGCGGCTCGTAGATCTGGTAGGTGTAGGGGGTGTCGTTGCTCCAGTACGAGGCCACCGGGTCCAGGTGCCGCGGCGAGTTCTCGACCACCGCGCTGACCGCGGTGTTGGTCGCCGCCAGCCCGCTGGGCAGCGGGTTGTTGTTGCAGCCGGCCAGGGCCAGCGCGGCCAGCGCAAGCGCGGCCCGGCACCAGGCCAGCAGCTGCCGCATGGATGGGCCCCTACCAGGCAATGAAGACCTCGCGTCCCTGCACCGCCAACTGCACGCGCGAGCCCACCGGCAGCGTCACCTTGGTCGGCACATGGCCGAAGGGCAGCCCGGTGAGGATCGGCGTGTCGCACACCGTGCGCAGGTGCTTGACCGCGGCGCGGATCGAATAGCCACGGTCCAGCGGTGACTTGCTGTGCACGGTGAAGTGCCCCAGCAGCACCGCCTTCTGCGCCGCCAGCACCCCCGCCTGGTGCAACTGCAGCAGCATGCGCTCGACACGGTAGGGCTGCTCGTTCACATCCTCCAGGAACAGCACGCCGCCCTTGACGCGCGGCCAGTGCGGTGTGCCCAGCAGCGACATCAGCACCGACAGGTTGCCGCCCCACAGCCGGCCCTTCAGCTGCAGGCCGTCGAAGCCGGCCTCGGTGCGGAAGCCCACGGCCTCCAACTCGCCGCGCATCGCTTCGCAGAAGCAGCCGGCGGTGACGTCGTCCACGCCGCCGGCCTCGTCGCTGCGGCCGAAGTCCTCGGTTGCGGTGGGCCCGGCCCAGCCGATGCCGCCGCCGTGGGCCAGCAACCCCAGGTGCAGCGCGGTGATGTCGCTCAGCCCCACCCAGCGCGTGCCGGCCTCGATGCTGCGCGCCAGCAACGGCCAGTCGATGCGATCGAGCAGCCGCGTCAGGCCGTAGCCACCGCGCACCGCCATGGCGATGGAGGGTGCCTGCCTGGCGATGCGGTGCAAGGCCGCCAGCCGCACCTCGTCGTGGCCGGCGAAGCGCTGGAAGCGCTTCAGCGCGTCGGCATCGAGCACGCAGTCGAAGCCCAGCGCAGTCAGACGCCGCCGCGCCAGCCGCACGGGCGCAGCCTTCACCGTCACGCCCGAAGGGCTGAACAGCACCAGGCGGGTCATCGTGGCTTGGACTCCGTGCCGGGCGGAAGGCCCAGCTCCACCACCTCGCCGGCGGGAATGCTTTCCTCGCTCTGCGGGGGCAAAGCTTCGTCGACGGCCGGCCGCTCGGCGCGCTGCTGCGCCCGACGCTCGACGAAGAACTCGCGCAACAGCTGCCCGCAGGCCGGGGCCAGCACGCCGCCGAGCAGCACGGTCTGGTGGTTCAGGCGTGGCTCGGCAAACAGGTCCAGTACCGAGCCGGCTGCGCCGGTCTTCGGGTCGGGTGCGCCGAAGACCACGCGCTTGAAGCGCGCATGCAGCAGCGCCATCGAGCACATGGCGCAGGGCTCCAGGGTCACGTAGAGCTCGCAATCGGGAAGGCGATAGTTCTCCAGCAGCTGCGCGGCATGGCGCAGCGCGACGATCTCGGCATGCGCCGTCGGGTCGTGGGTGGTGATCGGCCGGTTGTAGCCCGTAGCGATGACCTTGCCATCACGCAGGATGACCGCGCCCACCGGCACCTCGCCGACGAGCCAGGCGTTGTGCGCCTGGTCCAGCGCCAGCCGCATGCCGGCCTCGTCCCTGATGAGCTGTTCGTCGCTCATGACCGGCGCTGGGGCGCCAGGGCGGGCGGTTCGCAATGGAGGAGCTGGGGCGGCATGCTCGGGGTGGTGTCGACGGAGGAGTGCCGGCGCCGAGAAGGCGTGGCACCGCCTCGATTGTGCCTTCGCCCGGACCGGCCACGTCGCTGCAGCCAGTGCGCTGCAACTCGGGTCAGTTCGAGGTGTCCTGCAGGATGGCCTCGGACACCTGCTGCGGCCGGATGCGCCAGCGCGCCAGCGCATGCTCATAGACCATGCGTTCGTCACCGCTGACACGCCCGTCGGCGGTGATGGCGGCGGCGCTGAGCCTCAAGACCAGCAGGCGCATCGACTCGTCGTCGACGGCGTCAAGCAGTGCATTCACATGGTCGAGGTCGGACACGCGCAGCCAGGACCGCTCGCACAACCCGCTGCCGACCTCGTCGATGCAGCGCTGCGCCATTTCCAAGAAGCGCTTGCGGCCGACACCCAGCCGCCGGAAGGCGCCGAGTCGCTCCAGCGTACGGATTTCGTTGCTGTCGATGCTGCCGTTGGCGGCCACGAACAGCGCCAGAACCCGTGCCGGCGCCTCGCCGTCCGGATGGGCTCGAGCAGGGGCTGCATTCATCACCAAGACCCTCCGCGATGCTGGGGTCCGTCGCCGCGCGACCGCCCTTGCCGTGGATCGACCCGGCAAGCGGCCGCAAGTTCCACGGCCGACGCCCTGCTCCCACTCGATCCTCAGCCCGCCTTGGCGACGACTCGGCCGAAACGACTTCGCGCTCACAGCCCTCGCAGCCGTCGACGGGGCTCGCGCCTGTCCGCAAGCCGGGTGCTTCACTCCAGCGCGATCGAACGCAGCGACAGCGCGAACGGCCCGGCCTGGCGATCGCCGATCAACAGGCCCAACTGGCGCATGTCTTCGGGCCGGAATGCGGGCGCACCCTCGACCGGGCGACCGCGCCAGGTCGGCAGGAACGACGCCCAGGGCAGACGCATCACGGTCCAGACCCCCGACACCGGCTTCATCGAGGTCTGGTAGGTCACGCCGTCGAAGGCTTCGTCGGTGCGCAGGTTGAGCTTGTAGCGCTTGCCATCGCCGAGCAGTTCGAGGCGACAGCTCAGCGCCTGCGCGTCGGCCGACACAGGCACGCGCGATCGAACCGAGGCGAAACCACCCCCCGCCGCCAGCGAGACCTCTCCCTCGAAGACGGCATGGCCGGCGGGATCGTGGCGCAGGCGGCTCAAGGAGCGCCCGCCCATCACCCGGTCGTCGATCGGCGCGAAGCCGCTGACCGACGCGGCCGTATCGAAGCGGAACAATTCGCAAGGCATGAGCGCGCATTGTCCGCGCCGGGCTCTGCGGGCGTCGTCACGCCCACCGTGCCGCGTCAGCTGGCGACGCCGCCGTCCTGGATGCGTTCGGCGTCGAGCGCTTCGGCGCGGCGCATCATGGCCCGCGTCATCCTGCGGAAGATGAACAGGTGTGCCGGCGCCAGCGCGTACCAGTAGAGCAGGCCCCAGACCCCTTGCGGATGCCAGTAGGCGCTGATCGTCAACCGGGTGCGATGGCCGGCGTCGGCGTCAGGTTCCGGATCGATCTCGAACTCAAGCACCCCCGAACCGGGCGCGCGCATGCCGAAGTTCAGCGTCAACCGGCGTCCGTGCTCGAGGGCGAGTACGGTCCAGTAGTCGATGCGGTCGCCGATGCGCAACTCGGTCGGGTGGCGCCGGCCGCGCGTCAGCCCCGGGCCGCCGACGAGCCAGTCCATGGCGCCGCGTAGCCACCACAACCAGTCCATCGTGTAGTAGCCGTTGTCGCCGCCAAGCGTGGCCGCTGTGTGCCACACCGCCGCGGGGGATGCGCCACCGACGGCGCAGCCGCTGGCGCGCTTGGCGTAGAACGCGTGGTCGAGCCGGAAGCCGCGAAACATCAGCAGGCCTTCGGTCCAGCGTGCGGCCACGGTATGCGAGCGTTCTGCCTGCAGCGCGGCCGCCACCGACTCACGAAAGCTCAACAGCCTCTGCGGCACCAGACGGCGCAGTGCCGCGTCGTCTGCCGGCAGGTCATGCTTCAGGCCGCCGATCAGGGCGCGCGCGATATGGGTGGGCACCGCCGTGATCAGGCCCAGCCAGCGAGCCGACAGCTCCGGCGTCAGCACGGGAACGGGAACGATCAGGGGCCGCTTGCCCACCACTTCACTATACTGGCGCATCACGTCCTCGTAGCTGAGGTAGTCGGGCCCGGCCGCGTCGAGCACCTGGCCGGCGGCCTCGTCCAGGACGGCTGCACGCACCAGGTACTCAAGCAGATTGTCGAGCGCGATCGGAGACGACTTCGAACGCACCCAGCGCGGCGTCAGCATCAGCGGAAGGTGGTTGACGAGGTCGCGGACCACCTCGTAGGCCGCGGAACCCGGGCCGACGATGATGCCGGCGCGGATCTCGGTGACGGGTACTCGGCCCGCGCGCAGCCGTTCACCGGTCTCGCGTCGCGACACCAGGTGTTCGGAATCGGCATCCTCGGGAATCAGGCCTCCCAGATAGACGATGCGGCGCACGCCGGCTGAGTCCGCCGCCGCGGCAAAGTGGCTGGCAGCCTGAACGTCCAGGCGCCCGAAGTCCTGCCCGGCCGCCATCGAGTGCACCAGGTAGTAGGCGGTGTCCACGCCGGCCAGCGCGGCGGGCAGCGAATCGGGCATCAGCGCGTCGGCCTCGACCAGTTCGACGCCCTGCCAGCCGCGCGCCTCGAGCACCTTGCGGTTGCGCCCGCTGGCGCGCACCACGCAAGCCTCTCGCAGCAGGCGCGGCACCAGATGGGCGCCGATGTAGCCGGTGGCGCCGAACACCAGCACCCGCGCGCCGCGATCGAGGCCATGCGCAGTGGCGGACGCGGCGGCGGTTGAGGATGCGGTGGACATCGCGGTAGACGCGGGGGGTGCGTTAACGCGCGATCGATGCCGATGCCGTTCGACCGCTGCGCCGGGCGACTTCACTGCAGACGGCCTCCAGCTGCGCCGAAAGGTTCTGCCGGACCGCCAAGGTACCGACTGCAGGCGGTGGCGGCAGGCGCAGCCCGATCACTGCCGTGTAGCGCAACCGGGTCCGTGGCACACCCTGGTGCGCGCCACGGGCCGTCAGTTCGTAGCGAGCCTTGAACACGTCGATCGCACGGCGCCTGAGGATCCCCAGCTCGACGCTCAGGGCTTTGGCGCTGGCCATGCGCAGCCGCTGGTGTTCGATGCTCAGCGTCACCGTCATCGCCTGGGCGAACATCAGGAACCGGAACTCGCCCTGCTGTTCGACCAACAGATGCTCGGTCGTTTTCGTCAGCGCCCGGCGCTCGAGCACACGGCAGGCCCGGATGCCCGGCATGAAGCCCGGCAAGGCGTCGTAGTCGGTGATCGTGTCCCAGACAGTCTGCACATCGGCTGCAAGCTCGAGCAGCGCCTCGGCTTCGAAGCGCCGGTCACGGCGGAGCACGTCGACCTTCAGCTCGTTCATCGGCGGGAGCCTCGAACCGGTGTGGCCGGCGGCGGCTGGGCGCCTATTCGCGGCCCGGCGGGGGATAGGCATCGGCCACGAAGGCGGGCCCCTTCATCAGCAGCACGATCACGCAGCCGATGGCCACGGTGAACACCAGCGTCCAGTGCAGCACCACCAGGCCGATCAGACGATAGGTCAGCAACAGCAGGTCCCGCTCTTCGGCCGCAGAGGGCATGCTGGGCGCCACCCACCAGAACACCAGCGCCAGTGCGGCCGGCACGGCAGTGCCGACCAGCAGGATGGCGGGCAGGCGCTTGAACAGCGCCCATTCGAGGCCGGGCGGCGAGCGCTGGAAACCGGGCAAACGCTTCAGGGCGCGCATCGAAGCTCCTGTCTGGGGTAGCGTCCTACTTTAGCAAGGGCCGCACGCTGCTGAAGCCAACGTCCCCGCGTGCTGCCCACGCGGCGGGCCAGCAGCGATGGCGCCGCGGCAGCCTCGGGCGTGCCGCTGGCGGGCCAGGGCGCGACCGAAGTCTGCGCTGGCGAAGGTGGCGAGGGCGATCGAAGTCATCAGGTGCTTGCCCAAGCATTCTCGTGCCGGGCCACGGTTCAGGTCGGTCGATCCAGGCAAGAAGCCCAGCGCTGCAAAGCCGGCCGCGCACGCAGGAACAGCCGGTAGACGCGCTCCATCGTCCAGGCCGCGCCCGGCACGCGGCCGATGCAGGCCAGCCAGCGCCACCCCGGCAAGACGGCCCACAGAGCCAGGAAGGCCTGCGCGCCGCTGAGCAGGCGGCCTTCGCCGTCACGCACATGGAAGCGTGCCAGCAACCGCTGGCGCGTGGTCCCGCTCGGCACGGGCTGCGTGGGGTCGCTGACGTCGGCGAAGCACACCGGCGTGCGGGATTGCAGGCCGCGATAAACGCCGATCTCGCGCCGGCACAGCGGGCACGCACCGTCGTAGAGCACGGTCAGCCCGGGCGTGGAGGCTTTGGCGTCGGGACTGCTCACCATGCAGGCACCTCGTGGATGGCCAGCAGATCGGCCGCGCTTTGCAGGCCGCGCGTGGCACGCAGCCACCAGCGGGAGAAGGAGTCGCAGCGCCCAGCCACGGGCGGGAACAGCGCCGGCGCCGCAACGCACTCGGCCCAACGCGCCAGCCACGGCGCGAGGTGCGGCTCATCGACGCTGCGCACGCGCCGCGCGCCGGCCAGGGCCGCGCCAATGGCGGCGGCGTCGCCGTGCCAGCGCAGCGGGGTGAGCTCCGCCATGCGCGTGCCGACGAAGCGCCAGCGCCTGTCGGTCCACGGCCACGCGCGATGAAAGTCGGCGACGAACAAGCCGATCACCAAGGTGTCGGGCGGCAATGCGCTCGGCCCGCCCAGGTTCCACGAGTGCACGAGCCAGACCTCGCGGCCGTTCACCAGCGCGGGGTCGGCGCCGACCGTGCCCAGGTCGTCTGGCGGTTCGCCGCGCAGCGGCGGCTCCCAGGCCGACGGACTGCAGACCGTGCCGGGTGAATCCTGTGCTGGTTGACGCGCCAGGCGGTCCAGCGCCTCGTAGGACGCGTCGATCACGCTGCCGGGGCTGTGCCACGACGCAGGTGCGTAGCGCGCGACGTTGTCGGCGTTGAACAGGTAGGGCTTGTGGCTGCCGGTGCCGGCCACCCACTGCCAGGAGAGGTGGTTGCTCGCCAGGTCGCCGTCGAGCAGGTGTCCATACAGCCAGTCCGCGCCGCAGCGCCAATGGACCTTGCGCACGTGCACCACGTAGCTCGCCAGCCACATGCGGGCATGGTTGTGCAGCATGCCGGTGGCGTGCAGCGTGCGCACCGCCTGGTCGATGGCCGGCACGCCGGTGCAGCCTGCGCGGATGTCGGCCGGCAACTCGGTGGCGTAGGCGGCATCGGGCAGCGGCCCGTCGTGCAACGAGCGCAGGATGCCCTCGCCACGGTGTTGCCAGACATGGCGAAAGTATGCCCGCCAGCCCAGTTCGTAGACGAACTTGTGCTGCACCGGCAGCGCATGCCGAGCGGACACGCCGGCCAGCACCTCGGCCAGCGAGACCAGGCCGTGCGTGATGTACGGCGACAGGCCGCTGACGGCGCCGTCGATGGCATTGCGCGTGCGCGCGTAGGCGGCGGGCCGGACCGCGGCGATGCGGGCCTGGGCCGCGGCCAGCGTGGGCGCAAAGGCCTCAGGCATGAGCCGCCCCACCCACCTCGCCGCGGCGGATGGCCGCCGCACGCGCCGCCACGCCCTGCCGTTGCGTGGCATCCAGGCGCGCCAGGTTCTTCACCTGCAGCGCCATGCGCGGGTTCTTCGCGAGCAGCGCCTCGTGGCGCATCAGGAAGTCCCAGTACAGCGTGGTGAACGGGCAGGCGTTCTCGCCGCTGCGCTGCGCCGGGTCGTAGCGGCAGCCCTTGCAGTGCGGGCTCATGCGCTCGATGTACCTGCCGGTGGCGACGTAGGGCTTGCTGGCCATCAGGCCGCCGTCGGCGTACTGGCTCATGCCCAGCGTGTTGGGCAGCTCGACCCATTCCACCGCATCGACGTACACCGCCAGGTACCAGGCGTGCACCTGCTTGGGCTGCACGCCCAGCATCAGCGCGTACAGGCCGGTGACCATCAGGCGCTGGATGTGGTTGGCGTAGCCATGCGTCAAGGTCTGCTCGAGCGCATCGCGCAGGCAGGCCATGTCGGTGGCGCCGGTCCAGTACCAGTTCGGCAGGTCCTCGTCAGCACCGAGCGTGTTGCGCTCCAGGTAGCCGGGCATCTGCGTCCAGTAGATGCCGCGCACGTATTCGCGCCAGCCGAGGATCTGGCGCACGAAGCCCTCGACGCTGGCCAGGGGTGCCTGGCCCGCGTCGTAGGCCGCCGCGGCCGCCGCCACCACCTCGCGCGGATTCAACAGCTTCAGGTTCAGTGCCGCCGACAGGTGGGCGTGGTAAAGCCACGGATCGCCCGGCCACATCGCATCCTGGTAACGGCCAAACAGCGGCAGGCGCTGCTGCACGAAGGCTTGCAGGGCCTGCAGCGCGTGCGCACGCGTCACCGGCCACGCGAAGCTGTCGAGGCGGCCCGGATGCTGCGCAAAGCGCTGCGTCACGAGCGCGATCACCTCGCACGTCAGCGCATCGGGCTCGAAGCCGCAGCGCGCCGGCACTGCGCCAGGGCCGGCAGTACCAAAGGCCTCGCGGTTCTCGGCATCGAAATTCCACTGTCCGCCGAGCGGCGTGTCCTCGTTCTGCGGGTCCATCAACACGCGATGCCGCTTGCGCTGCTCGCGGTAGAAGTACTCCATGCGCAGCGACTTGCGGCCGCGGGCATGTGCCGCGAACTCGCGCACGCTGACGAAGAAGTGGCGGTCCTCGCGGACCTCCAGCGGCACGGCGCAGGACTCGGCCACGGCCTCGAGGACCTGCAGCACGCGCCAGTCGCCTGGTGCCGTCATGACCAGCCGGGCCGGCCGCAGCCGCTCGATGTCGGAGCGCAGCTGCTCGGCCAGACTGCCGCGATTGTCCGGTGCGTCGAGCCGCGTGTAGTGCAGCGGGCGGCTGGCCGACTGCAGCGCCAGCGCGAAGTGCCTCATCGCCGCCAGGAACATCACGGTGCGGGGCCGGCTCGACCATACGTGCGTCGACTCGTCGACCACCTCGGCCATCCAGACCGCGTCGAGCTGGCGCTCGAACCCATCGAAGGCGGCAGCCTCGAGGTCGAGCTGGTCGCCCAGCACCAGCACCAGTGAACGCAGCTCAGCCACGATTTGCCCGCACGCGCCGGCAGGCGTCGCTGCAATACTTCACCTCGGCCCAATTCCTGGCCCAGCGCCTGCGCCAGCACATGGCACGGCCGCAGGCCGCGCAGGGCTTGCTCGGTAGCGCGGCCTTGTTGCCGCGGAAGGTCATGCCGCTCATGGACGTCGCCCGAAAACCTGTCCCGCGACGTGCCCGATCAAGCCTTCTTGGCCCACGCGCTGCACCAGCCCGGCCCGGCCACCAGCTTGCCGGGGAACAGCGCACAGGCGGCCGCCTTGTCGGTGGGCTTGCCTTGGTAGAGCGCGCAGTTGCCGCAGTTCTGACCAGCGGCGAACTTTGGAAACTTCTTGGTGTCCACGCGCTTGGCGTCGGCCACGTAGCCGAGCGCCACGGCCTGGGCATCCTTCTCGTCGACGAGGGCCTGCGCGTGAGCGAGCGTGCCGGCCGTACCGGTGGCGGTGGCCAGGCTCATCAGGAACATGCGGCGTTGGATCGGCTGGGTCATGCGGAACTCCTTCGAGGGGTGGGCGAAAAGGGTCGGTCGATGAAGCCGCTCAGGCGCTAACGCGCAGCGGCGGGCGGGCGACGGGCGCAGCGGCGGGCGGTACCGAAGCGCGCGCCATGCCGAACAACATGGCTTCGCTCAGGGCCTGGGCCGACAGCCAGGCGCCTTCGACGCCCGTGCCGCCGAGGAAATCGCCGCACACACCCAGGCCCAGACTGCCATCCCACCAGCCATGGCGTGCCGGGGTGGCGCCCGAGGGCTGGGGCATGGCGTAACGCCAGCGGTGCACGACGGCATGCTTCCATTCGATCGGCTCACCCAGCCAGTCCTGCAGCGCGACCTGCAACCGGTCCTGCACCCAGTCGGCAGCCTGCTCCAATTGTTGGCGGCTCCAGCCGGTGCGGGCATGCAGCACCCAATGGGCTTCGTCGGCCGTGGGCTCGCGCCCGGGCCTGGCGTCGTTGCGCATGACCCAAGCCAACGGGCCCTGTTCGGGGCGCCCGACATCCCAGTGAAGATCCTTGGCCGGACGGCGCGCCACGCCCATCAGCGTCCAGCAGGGCTGCATCAGGGCGAGCGAGGCGCGCTGCGCCCAATCGCTGCGGTGCAGGGCCAGCAGCGGCGCCGCCTGGGCCGGCGGCAGCGCCAGCACGACGGCATCGAAGTGCCCGGGCAGGGTCGAGCCTGCCGCCTCGACCTGCCAGCCGCGCGGGCCGCGCAGCAGGCGGTCGACGGCAAAGGACGAGGTGGTGGGAATGTCGCGCAACAACCACCGGCACAGCGAGGGCGCGTCCGGCCTGGGCAGGTACAGCGGCCCGGCGTCGTCGAGCGGCCGGCTGCCGGCCGCCAGCGTCGGCCACCAAGGCAGCACGAGGTCCGCCTGCCCAGCGCCGGCCAGGAACTGCCGGAAGGCGGCGCCGCGGGCCGCGAACGCCGGCGCACCGTGGTCGAGTTTGGCCGTCCGGCGAAGACCCTGCGCATCCAGCCACTCGAGACGTTTCGTGGCCAGCCGACCGCCGATGCCGCGGCCCTTGTCGACGACCTGCACGGCGCAGCCGGCCGACGTCAGCACGCGGGCGCAGGTCGCCCCGGCCATGCCGGCGCCGATGACCACCACACTGGACGAAGGCTCAACGCAGTTCATGGCCGTGAGGATATTCATTTCCGATTCATAATCGGGGCGATCTCGACAATTCCTCGCTTCATGCTCATCTTCTCGGCGTCAAATCCGCTTCATTTGGAGTCCATTTGAAAAAAGCCTCCCCGTTTTCGGCCGCCGCGGGCATCGAAGCCGCGGTGCGGCATCGCAGCGGGGCTGTGGCCCGCATGCTGCGCATGCCTGTGGCCACGTTGCGCGTCTGGGAGCGCCGCTACGGTGTGACGCAGCCGACGCTGTCGGCCAGCGGACAGCGGCTGTACTCAGAAGACGACGTGCGGCGACTGGCCTTGCTGAAGCAGCTGACTGACCTGGGCCATGCCATCGGCAGCCTGGCAAGTCTGGGCATGCCACAGCTTCAGCAGGTGGCGAGCACGCATGCCAGCGTGCTGGCCGCCCGGGCCAGCACCGATCGGCAGCGGGACCGGCCCACGCCCGTGCCGCCCCGGCGCGTGGCGGTCATCGGTACGGCACTGACCGCGCTGCTGCAGCGCCCCGCGCTGCGGCGGCTGCTGTCGCGGCCGGTACAACTGCTGGGCCCCTACGCCGACGCGGCAGCCGCTGCGGCGGCGTTGCAGAGCAATGCGGTCGACGCGCTGGTGGTGCACGAACCGCGCCTGCACGAGGGCTGGCTGGCCGCCTTTCAATCGGCAGCGCCGGCGCTGGCGGCGCTGCCGAAGGCGGTGCTGTACCGCTTTGCCGCCGAGTCGACCTGCACCGCCCTGGCAGCCGCCGGCACGGCCCTGCTGCGCGAGCCGCAGAACGACACCGTGCTCGGCCAATGGCTGCAGGCCGTGCTGCAGGCTTTGCCGCAGGCAAGCTCTGCGACGCCTGACCCGACTCAGTCAAACACTGTGGTGTCGCCGCGCCGCTGGGACGACGCCGCGCTGGCCGACTTCGCCGGCCTGTCGTCGACGATCGCCTGCGAGTGCCCGCGGCATGTCGCCGAACTGCTGATGCAGCTGTCGCACTTCGAGGCCTACAGCGCTGAGTGCCGGCATCGCAATGCGGCCGACGCCGAACTGCATGCCTACCTACAGCAGGAGGCGGCCATTGCGCGGGCCCGCTTCGAGGCGGCGCTGGAACACGTGGCGCTGCACGAAGGGCTGATCCTGCCGCCCCCGTCGTCGCCATGAGCACCGTCCGTGCCGACGAAATCGGCCGCTTCGAGCGCCTGGCTGCGACCTGGTGGGAATGCACCGGGCCGATGCGGCCGCTGCATGTGGTCAACACGCTGCGGCTCGGGTATGTGCTCGAACAGATCGCCCGGCGCATCGGACGCCCGGCCGGCGCGCTGCAGTCGCTGCGCATCGCCGACATCGGCTGCGGCGCCGGGTTGATGTGCGAGCCGCTGGCGGCGCGCGGCGCGACGGTCGTCGGGATCGATGCTGCCGCGAACAACATCGCCGCCGCGCGGCTGCATGCCCACGCCGGCGGCCTGCGCATCGACTACCGCGTCGGCGAGCCGCGCGCCGCGCTGCGCCCCGACGAGCGCTTCGACGTGCTGCTGCTGCTCGAAGTGGTCGAACATGTCGACGACGTGCAGGCCTTCGTACGCGACGCGGTGGCCCACCTGGCGCCAGGCGGTCTGCTGCTGGCCTCGACCATCAACCGCACGCTGCGCAGCTACCTGGCCGCGATCGTCGGCGCGGAGAGGGTCTTTCGCGTGCTGCCGCGGGGCACGCACCGCTGGG
>Ga0316600_10000158_pt1 | contig 41058 bp, 37 predicted proteins | sample OWC_soil_day5_CT_FD_207652 | JGI IMG/M metagenome (GOLD analysis project Ga0316600, IMG submission 207652) | Wetland soil microbial communities from Old Woman Creek delta, Ohio, United States - OWC_soil_day5_CT | ecosystem: Environmental > Terrestrial > Soil > Wetlands | place: USA: Ohio... | reverse complement strand
TATCAGGACATTCATCAAACGGATTCTTATGAAATGATGGCGGGAAAAATATTTCGGAATATAAATGATGGATTACAGGATACATTAAAACTTCTGGACTTTACTGCAGTAGAAAAGGCTGTAGAAATATTGTGCAAAGCAAGAAGAATTGCTATATATGGTTTGGGAAATTCGGCGACAGTCTGTCATGATATTGAAACTAGATTCCTGCGTTTTGGTATGATGGTTCATGCGTACTCTGATTCTCATATGCAGGTAACATCGGCATCGTTGCTAACGTCAGAAGATGTAGTCATTGCAGTTTCCCACACTGGAGCGACAATTGAATTGCTGCAATCTGTAGATATTGCAAAAGAAAATAAGGTACCAGTAATTGCGATTACAAGCTATGTCCGCTCACCATTGTCTAAACGAGCAGATATTGTATTACATGGTATGGGGCGAGAAGTTAGATACCGCTCGGAAGCTGTAGCGTCGCGGTTGGTACATTTTGCAATAGCGGATTTGCTTTATACTGGAATTTCTTTACAGAATACGGAAAAATATATGAGTCATATGAATAAGATGAGGAAAGCTATAGCTAATAGGCGTGTATAATATTCTAAAATATTATTATGATCAGATATTTGAATGGAAACGTTTGGGTAAGTAATTGATGGTTAAGAGGAAAGACTCGACTTAGGTCGAGCTTTTTTCGTGTAAAAAAAAGCAGTCACTTTTGTGGCTGCTCCAGACTGTCAACAAAATAAAAATATTTACATTAATAAATAGAAACAATTTAAACTCGTACCACTTATAACTAGTACGAAGATAGGTTGCCGGTTGGCGAGAAGTGCTCAGATGCTAGGCACAGCAAGGAGTTGCGAAGGAGTCGTACTTTCGTACGTCGACGAGCAGCACCTTGCTGCAACGACGCAGATGGGTGCTTATCGCCTGCCTGCGCCCTTTCTGTCCATAGTATGTCTACAATCTGAAGCAGTCACTTTTGTGCTGTTCTTCCTCACTAGTTCAATATAGTATTTAATTATAATAGTTTACGACGAAATTATTTTCCCAAGTTTCTTTACAAATTTTTTTTACTTCAGCGGCTTTTGCTGCTAATTTCTTGCTGGTGATTTTTTCATTTTTATTTACAACGACTACGGCTAAAGAGATTGTCATTAAGGGGAATTGCTCTATTTTATCGGAACGATTTTTTGCTGTTACATAGCCTTGCTTTTGATGCTCTAACGAATAGAATGTTTTTGATTCCTTGGCAAATTGATCAATAATATTTTTACAAATGGCTTCAATCTCAACGGTTGGAATAAAGGTAATAAAGTCATCACCACCAATATGTCCAAGAAAATATTCTGAGCAAGTGCGTTTTAGACATGCTGATAATATGTTTGCGGTGGTAGTTAGTACAGTATCACCAGCATCATAACCATAAACGTCATTGTAGACTTTAAAGTTGTCTAAATCAATATAGATAGCACTGAAGGGGATTAGATGATTAATATAGCGATTGGATTCCCAATCAATGATTTGATTACCGGGTAATCCTGTCAAAGGATTTGCATTTTTGGCACGATTTAGCTCAATTTTTGTAGTGATTTCTAGTAATGCTTTGATTGTCGTTATACCAAAATATTCATCATTTTTTGTGATGATGATCGAATCATAAATGTGATCAGAAGCTCTTGCCATAGCGGCTTTTGTGGCTTGTTCCACTGGCGTGGTATACTCTAAAATCAAAGGATTGGTATCAATTAATAATTTCACTGGACGATTACTATAAATTGACATACCATAATTTGTTGCTAAATTGCTGAGAAAAAACTCTCTACTTATTAAGCCAACTGGTTTATTATCATCAACAATGATGATGTCCATATGATCATGATTCGTATGTAGATACTCTAAAATTTCTTTGCCTAAAGTATTTGAAGAAAAAAAGATTTGTTTAGTCGTAATTTCACTAATTGGTGTACTAAGGCGAGTGTTCCTTGTGAAATCTTCTTTTTTTAAATAAGCATTTTTAATGAATTGGATGAGTTCCCCATCTAATTTATGAAATTTTACTGCAGGCCTGCTAAGATAAAAACCTTGACCATATTGAACACCTAAAGTAATCAAGGTAAGTAATTCTTCTTTTATTTCGATGCCTTCAGCAATGATTGTCATATGTGTTGCATTGGAGACGTCAACGAGAGCTTTTACAATGGCTTGTTTGGTTGTATCTGTATGAATATTTTTAATCAATTCAATATCAATTTTTATAAATTGAGGTGCTGTTTTAGCTAATAATGTTAAGCCCGAATAGCCAGAGCCCACGTCGTCTAAAGCGATACGGTAACCTTGATTACGGTAATTATCTAAAATTGCACGAAAATTCGTATAGTCATCAATTGCAGTTTTTTCTGTTATTTCAAATATAATATTATCGCTGTCTAATTGATGTTTATCTAAAAGTTTTTTTGTAGTGCCTTGATGAAAGCGTTTATCATATAATATATTCGGTTCTACATTTAAAAATAGTAGTTGATTTGTTAACATTTTTTTTGCGGTCGTTATAGCTGTTTTTCTACACAAGTAATCAAGTTTCCAAGACTTATTATGTTTAGCGGCAATGTCAAATAATTTATCAGGGCTTGCTAAGATACTATTCGTAGGTCCTCGACTAAGGGCTTCATAACCGAGTACAGAACCATCTCTTAGGCTGACTATTGGTTGGTAGACGGAAGTGATTAATTGATTAGCGATTATATTGTTTAGCTCTTTTAAATAATTAGAAGGCAAAATAAATTAGCTCCTTACTGTTATAATTTAGTATAATTAATATAACAATAATCTAGAAGCCTTTTGTTAAAACTTAATTAAATTTTTGTAAAGGTTGAATGAATTTGGTATTATATATATAAGGTTTATTGTAAAATAAAAACTGTATATAATCGATGAAAAGAGTGGTATATTATGATGGATATGGAAAGTTTGATTAGAGCCGCTAAAGAAGTACGGGAAAAAGCGTATAGTCCGTATTCTAATTTTAAAGTTGGAGCAGCAGTGATTACGCCTAGTGGAAAAATTTATAGCGGCTGCAATATTGAAAATGCTTCTTATGGGTTGACCAATTGTGCAGAAAGAACGGCTATCTATAAAGCAATATCGGAAGGAGAGCATACTTTCGTTGCCTTGGCAGTTGTTGCTGATACACCAGAACCAGTAGCACCTTGTGGAGCTTGCAGACAAGTGATTGCTGAGTTTGGCATTAAGCAAATCATTTTAGGCAATATTAAGGGCCATACGAAAATTTTATCTTTAGAAGAAGTATTACCATATGCTTTCACGAAAAACGATTTTGTTTCCTCTTGAACAGGTCATAAAGCATTTTAAATAATTTAAATGTTACTTATAAAATAATAAAAACCTAATAATTTTTATAAACAAGTTATTTAATCGGTAGCGGCGATAGGAAAACATAAAATAAAAATGAGCAAAGACTTCTGAGGTGACCCCTATAAGTTAGACCTAAATCTAACTTATGGGGGTCAGTTCATTCTCAGGAAAGTCTTTGCTCATTTTTTAGGTATCTAATTAACGTTGTTTACGTGATAATAGTTTAATGACTCTAGCCCCTGTATTACGAATACGACGTAATGGCGCTACGCTCACTTTTATTTTTGGTTTCATATCTTTTACAGCGCCAAAGTCGCCGCGTTTTAAATAGGTTGTTTTTGTTTTTTCTGGTTTTAAAATAGCTTTTATCGCAGCAACTGTTCGTTCAGGACGACTATTTTCACTACAAGTAAAAATATCTATCGCTGTATAACCTAGAGTTGGATAATTGTGAATACTAATATGGCCTTCATGTAACAACACCAAGGCAGTTACTTGATCACCCTCAAGTATTTGAATATTCTGATCTAACAAGGTCATGTTAGATTCTTCCACAGCATTTTTGATTGTCTCTCTTAATGCTTCAAGATTATTTAAGTTATTTGATTTGCAACCGTACATATCGACAGTTAAGTGTCTAGCAAGAATTTTCACTAAAATATCGCCCCTTTAATAGTTTAAGTATTGATCTTGAGGCGTAAAATATTCCTCAAAAAAGATAAAATGAAAAGTTAAAGCATTTGTTTGTTTTGATAGGCACTTTCTTAGAAATAGATATTATCATACAATTTATTATTATAATTTGTTAAGAGATGAAAGTAAAGTAAATTATATCATATGATTTACTTTACAAAATAATGCTGAATATATAGTGAATATATCTAGTAATTTATGTTAAAATAAAAAAAGACTTACTGTAGTAAAGGAGATTATGATGAATAATACTATAACGAAAGTACTTAATATTAAATACCCGATTATTCAAGGTGGCATGGCATGGGTTTCTGAAGCTACGCTTGCTGCTGCTGTATCCAATGCTGGGGGAGCTGGTATTATATCAACTGGCGGTCGTGATGTAAATTTTGTAAGAGATCAGATTAAATTGGCTAGAACTTTAACTGATAAACCATTTGGTATTAATGTACAATTGATGTCTCCAAACAAGGAAGAAATTATTGATTTGATATGCGAAGAAAAAGTTTCATTTGTAACGCTTGGGGCAGGAAATCCAGTTCCTTTTTTTGCGAAATTAAAAGAGGCAGGAGTAAAAATCATTCCGGTTGTGCCAAATGTAAAACTTGCAAAGCGTGTTGAATCTGCTGGAGCTGATGCGATCATCATTGAAGGCATGGAAGCCGGTGGACATATTGGCGTAATAACAACGATGCCACTCATGACACAAGTGATTCCAGAAGTGAGCATCCCTGTGGTTGCTGCTGGTGGAATTGCCGATGGTCGTGGTCTGGCTGCAGCTCTTATTATGGGTGCAGCAGGTGTGCAGATGGGAACTCGCTTCTTAATTGCTGAGGAATGTAAAGTACATCCTAACGTAAAAGAAAAACTAATAGCAGCGATTGATACAGATTCTATTGTAACTGGACAATCTATCGGACATGGTGTGCGGGGCTTAAAAAATAAATTCTCGTTAAACTTTGTTGAATTAGAGAGAAACGGCACTCCAGAGGCAGAACTTATCAAACTTGCTACTGGAACGAATAAACTTTCAGCGATCGATGGTGATGTGGAAAATGGTATGGTGCTGGCAGGTCAAAGTTTATTGCCATTAAAGAAGATTGAACCAACGAAAGATATTATTGAAACGATTATCGCTGAAGCGAAAGCTGCGCTTGCAAAAGCAGAAACAATAAATTTGTAAGTTAAGATTGTAGACAAACTATGGATAGACAGGCCGCGGGTCGGCGATAAGCACTCATCTGCGCCCTCCGACAAGGTGCTGTTCCTAGCATCTGAGCACTTCTCACCAACTGGTAGCCTATCTTCGTACTAGTTTATAAGTGGAGCGATTTAGATATTTTCTAAATCATCGACACAGATATTTTATTTTGTTGACAGTCTAAGACTATTGCATCTTTGCAATAGTCTTTTTTATATTGTACATCTTTAGTAAAATTAAAGGTTTATTCATAAAGTTTAATTGTGGCAATCAATGCAAGAATAATGTGACAATTGTTAAACTTGTTGCAATGCAATAGAATCATTAAAATATAAATATACAGAACGTTCTGCATAAGGGGCTGGTCCATATCATTATTAATACACGTAGACAAGAATTGATGAAGCTGTTAGAAACAAGTTTTTCTAGTGCTCCACTTACTGTTGAAAAAATAGCGCAGATGCTTGGGGTAAGTAAGAGAACGATTCGTTATGATTTAGATGCTGTTGGTGGAGAGTTACGAAAAAAAGGACAAGTACTTTGTAAAAAAGCGCAAAAGGGTATTTGGACAGAACCGATGATAGAAAAGCAAGCAAAAGAACAAGCTGCTTGTTGGTCTGAATATTACGAATATGTATTGAGCAAAGAAGAACGCTGTAATGCAATTATCGTGAATATTTTAAATGGTAGTACGTATATTTCTACAGAACAACTTGCAGGCAAGTTGTTTATCAGTAGAAGCACTTTGCTTACAGATTTAAAAAGTGTAAAAAAGTTACTAGAGCAATACAAATTAAGTCTTTGTTCTAAGCGTGGATTAGGCTTGTGGGCAGAAGGCAGTGAAGAAGCGATTCGCAATGTATTAATTCATATCTTTTCTAGTTGTCTGCATGATTTTGGGGCTACGGATGTTTGTGGAGATGATTCTGCTTACGAAATTGTTTTATTTAGAGAATATGCTAGGGAATTGCCAGTTAAAGAAATTGCTAAATTTTTTATTGGATTAGTCAATGAGTACAAGTTACCTTGTTATGATTTTTCAATTAATCACATGGTATTAGCACTTATTGTGCAATTAAAGAGATTAAATCAGAATAAAAAAAATTTACAATTGGAAAATCAACAAATAGACAATTATCAATGGGAGTTGCTTGACAATCTATCAAAGAAAATAGTTGGAGAGCTTTCAAAATACAATCAAAGTTTTTGTGATCACTTGGAAGGCATGTTTATTACAAAAAAATTACTGAGTAGTAAAATTTATATTTTTTCTGATGAAAAAAATATAGCTTTGGAACATCCTTCGGTGAATTTATTAGCACTTAGTATCGCTAAGACTTTTGTTGAACATTGTCAGGTGTGGTTAGGGGATATCTATTTAGATGATGAAGAGTTGATGTATAATTTGGCACTCCACTTACAGCCAGCAGTAGAAAGAGCTAAATATGGTATGGAACTTATCAATCCGTTATTGCCACAGATAAGGGAGCAATATGGTAACTTGTTTATGATTGCATTGAGAGCTGTGGGAGAGATTGAGAAAAGTCTAGGTATTAAAATGTCAGATGATGAAATAGGATATTTGACGATTCATTTAGGAGGCGCGATTGAACGTAAAAAAATCCGTACATCAAAAAGCTTGCAAGTGCTGCTTGTTTGTGGAAATGGGGTTGGCACAGCCAATTTATTGGCGATTACATTAAAGAATCGAATGTCTTACCTCAATATCAAAAAAATAGTATCTGTTTATGAAATTAAAGAGGAAGAATTAGACGACATTGATATTGTGATTAGTACGATTGCACTTAAATTAGACAACATAGCGGTTTTACATGTTTCTCCAATTTTATCTGACGCTGAAATTACGGTGATTGAAAATCAAATTCAATATTTTTATGCTAAAAAATTTACAAGAGTAGAAAAAGTGAACTCAAAAAACCTTAGTACATTATCCTTGAAAGATGTATTATTACCAGAAACAATTGCACTTGATGTAGAAGTGCGTGATTGGGAAGCGGCAATCCAATCGGCAGGTAACTTACTGGTGGATATAAAATCAGTAGAGAAAAAATATGTAGATAGTATGATCCAATGTGTGAAAGATATGGGCGTTTATATTGTGATTGGACCAGGCCTAGCAATGCCACATGCAAGATGTGAGGATGGCGTCAATAAAATATGCCTGAGCATGGTACGTTTGGTTAAACCAGTAAAATTTGGCAGTCCAGTCAATGATCCAGTTGATTTGGTATTTGCTTTTGGTGCAGTAGATTCTAAGTCACATTTAAGCGTGCTTTACGAATTGTGGCAGATTTTTAATGATCCTATCGCAATGGGAATTTTACGAACGTGTAAGGATAAGGCTGAGGTGCTATCCTTAATTAAGAGTTTTGAAGTGAAGGAAGAGAATGAGATTTTAAATCTTTACAAAATGGGGTAATAAATCATGTTAGCTGATGTTTTAAAGTCTGATTGTATTAGATTAAATGTTGCCTGTGATAATTGGAAGGAAGCTGTGAAAGCAGGAACTGATCTGTTGTTAGAAAAAAATTGTATAGAACCAGATTACTTAGCGGCAATCATCCATCATCATGAAGCCTTTGGACCTTATATGGTAGTGGCACCAGGGATTGTTTTGGCGCATGCCAGGCCAGAAGATGGTGCAAAGAAAGTATCGATTAGTTTAGTTACGTTAAAAACACCGATTGTGTTTGGCAATATAACCAATGATCCAGTCAAATTAGTTTTTACGTTTGCAACCACAGATAATAAAGGGCATCTAGCTTTATTAACAAATCTGATGGAACTATTATCAAATGAAGAAGATATAAAAAAGATTATGTCTACAAGTCAAGTGAACGCAGTTCTCAATATTATTAAGCAGTATTCCAATTTATCTATATAGAAAAATAGGAGGAAGTATAATGAAAATTTTAGTATGTTGCGGTAATGGCCTAGGGAGTAGTTTTATGATTGAAATGAATATTAAAAAGGTATTGGCTGAGTTAGGGGTAGAAGCTACTGTAGATCATTGTGATTTAGCTTCAGCTTCGGGAAGTAAGGCGGATATTTATGTCGGTACACGTGATATTGCAACGCAATTAACTTCTTTGGGAGGAAAAGTCGTATCTCTGAACAACATGATTGATAAACAAGAATTAAAAGAAAAAATTGGTGCTGCTTTAGTAGATTAAAAGAAATAAGAAGGGATGAAAAAAATGTTAAAGTTTATACTTGATATTCTTAGTGTTCCCGCAATTTTAGTTGGGTTGATTTCGATGATTGGTCTTATTGCTTTAAAGAAAAATAGTGCAGATATTATTAAAGGAACGATTAAAACGATTTTAGGTTTTCTTATTCTTGGTGGTGGTGCTGGAATTGTTGTTGGTGCATTATCAAGTTTTGGGGCAATGTTCCAACATGGTTTTAATATTAATGGCGTAGTGCCGCATAATGAAGCTATTGTTGCAATGGCGCTGAAAACCTATGGCACACAAACTGCTTTAATCATGGCCTTTGGTATGGTCGTTAATATTCTAATTGCGCGTTTTACTCCATTAAAGTATATTTTTCTAACTGGTCATCATACGTTATATATGGCTTGTATGATTGCATCTATATTAGTTATTGGTGGTATGCAAGGTGCTTCTCTCGTTATCGTTGGTTCAATTATTCTCGGATTTATTATGGCGTTATTTCCTGCAATTGCACAACCAACGATGCGTAGGATTACTGGAACTGACGATGTAGCATTTGGTCATTTTAGTACCATTGGTTATGTATTTTCTGCTTGGATAGGCTCCTTAGTAGGGGATAAAGCAAAAACAACTGAAGATATCAACTTCCCACAAGGTTTGAGCTTTTTAAGAGATTCTTCATTAGCGGTTTCCCTCGTTATGTTGGTTCTTTATTTCATTGTTGCTATCGCTTCGGGACCTGCTTATGTAGAAAAAGAATTAAGCGGCGGGCAACATTTTATTGTATTTTCAATTATTCAAGCAATCACTTTTGCTGGTGGTGTCTATATTATCTTAGCGGGTGTTAGATTGGTACTTGCTGAAATTGTTCCTGCATTTAGTGGTATTGCAACTAATTTAGTACCAGATGCAAAACCAGCAATTGACTGCCCAGTAGTTTATCCTTATGCACCAAATGCAGTTTTGATTGGCTTCTTATCTAGTTTTGTTGGTGGTGTGGTAGGGATGATTGTCTTGCTTATGTTAGATAAATCTATTCCAGGGCTGCCAATTATTTTACCAGGTGTAGTACCACATTTTTTCTGTGGAGCAACTGCTGGGGTGTTCGGTAATGCAACAGGTGGTCTTAGAGGCTCTATTGCTGGTGCTTTTGCCCAAGGGCTATTGATCACCTTCCTACCAGTGTTATTAATGCCGGTATTAGGCGACCTTGGTTTTGCAAATACGACATTTAGCGATGCTGACTTCGGGGTAGTTGGTATTCTATTAGGTAATATACTACAATTATTCAAATAAAATAATTTCGTACGCTAGCTAAAAAAAGCTTTTGCAGTTGTGATAAACAAATGCAGGAGCTTTTGCTTTCTGAGAAGATTGTAGTAACTATTGCTAGTATTGAGTCAATGAAATGTGCATATTTAGTCAGCGATACTGAAAAAACAGGAAAATTTGTAATCGCTGAAGAACATATTGTGTAAGAAAATAAACAGGAAAAGGTGATTAAATGAAGTATGCAAAATTGATTGACCATACCTTATTAAAGACAGAGGCAACTGAAGAAGATATTGCAAAGCTCGTGGCAGAAGCAAAAAAATATAATTTTGCCTCAGTTTGCATCAGCCCAATTTGGGTTGCTTATGCGGCGAAAGCATTAAAAGATACAGGTATAGCTGTTTGCACAGTTATCGGTTTTCCTCAAGGGGCAACACCTACAACAGTTAAGGTCTTTGAAACGCAAAATGCAATCAACGATGGAGCAACTGAGTTGGATATGGTAATTGCTGTGGGTAAATTAAAAGGCGGTGATAGCGCTTATGTTGCGCAAGACATCAAAGAAGTTGTTAATGCAGCAAAAGGAAAAGCTTTGGTAAAGGTAATCATCGAAAATTGTTTACTAACCGATGATGAAAAGAAACTTGCTTGTGAGCTTGTCCTAAATGCTGGCGCAGATTTTGTGAAAACGTCAACGGGATTCTCTACTGGTGGTGCATTGAAAGAAGATGTGAGTTTAATGCGCGAAGTCGTTGGTGATAAAATCGGTGTAAAAGCAGCGGGCGGCATTCGTTCACAAGCTGATGCAGACATTATGATTAAAGCAGGCGCAAATCGGCTTGGAACAAGTAATGGGATAAAAATTGTGCAGCAAGAAGGAGGCATTTTGTAAGCTTCTGATGTAATAACTGAATATTTTTGATTCAAACGACTATAAAATAAAAGATAAAAATATGCTTTTATTTTATAGTCGTTTTTTGTTATTTCGAAGGCTAATTGAAAATAATTATCAAAATTATTATATTTGCTATTGAATTTAAAACTATAATATTGTATTATACTAAATAGTAATATTCTTAATTAAGATATTACGTATTTAAATAACTTGGGGGAATAAAAAGATGCGATTAAGATTCGTTCAACTCGTGATTGGAATATTGATTAGCTCAATTGTTTTAGTTGGGTGTGGAGCAAATAAGACAGGTGAAGTGTCTAAAAATGATAAAGCTAAGTTTAGTATTGTTACGTCATTCTATCCGATGTACATAGCAACGATTAATGTAACGAAGGGCGTGGAAGGTGTCGAAGTAAAAAATATGACCAAACCACAAGTTGGTTGTCTGCATGATTACCAATTAACACCGGAAGATTTAAAAACTTTAGAAAAAGCAAAAGTTTTTGTTGTGAATGGTGCTGGGATGGAGGCATTTCTGGACAAGGTAGTGAAACAACAAGAAAATTTAAAAATTGTTGAAGCTAGTAAGGATATTTCTTTATTAAAAGACAATGGTGAAGAAAATCCGCATGTTTGGGTGAGTGTTAGTGATGCAATTAAGCAAGTAAATAATATCGCTGAACAATTAGCGGCGATTGATGTAGAACATGCCGATCAATATAAAAAAAATGCAGCAGAATATGTGCAAAAATTGGAAATGCTAAAAGCGGATATGCATAAGGATATTGATCAATTACCGAATAAAAACATCGTTACGTTCCATGAGGCATTTCCATACTTTGCAAAAGAATTTAATTTGAATATTATTTCTGTAATTGAACGTGAACCAGGTACCGAACCTACACCAAAAGAATTAGAAGCAACCATTAACCAAATCAAAGAGTTAAGAATAAAAGCATTATTTGCGGAACCTCAATATCCAGCAAGTGCAGCTGAAACAATAGCGAAGGAAACTGGGGTAAAAGTATACAGTTTAGATCCAGTTGTAACAGGGGAAGCAAATAAAGATAGCTATGATGCCTATATCAATGCCATGAAAAAAAATGCTGAGGTATTAAAAGAAGCTTTGCAATAAACGGTTGGAAAAACGATATCATACAGTAGCATAGCGATTAAATATAAACTGATTCTGGAATTTTGTTAGTATATGAAATAAAGATATTTGAAAAAATAGGGCGAAGAGCCCTTTTTTTTTATAAAAATGATTGCCAAAAGTCAAAAGGTCAAATATAATAACTTTAAAGGATAAAAAAGTCAAAAAATCAAATAAACTCATTTAGTAGGTGGTATGATTGAGTAATATAGCGGATTTAATAGAAGAATATATTTTACAGCGATTAGCAGCAGAACAAGATAGTAAAGTAGAGTTAAGAAGAACAGAGCTTGCTGATGAGATCGCTTGCGCACCATCACAGATTACGTATGTGCTTAGTACACGGTTCACTGTGGATAAAGGATTCACTGTGGAATCAAGACGTGGTCTAGGAGGATTTATTCGTATCACACGAGTGCCTTTACAAAATATAATATATCAGGATATCTTAAATAAAATAAATGAAGAGATTTCGCTCGATGAAGTAAAGGCGATGATTCGATATTTAGTGCAACATGGTTTTATTGCGAATCGCGAGGCGGCGCTCCTCTTTCAAGTTATCCCAGTTACCTTTGTAAAGCTTAATTTACAAGAACGAGTCGAACTATTACGGTCTATATTTTTGACTTTAGCTAATTTTTCTTAAGGGGGAAAAGACAGTGTTATGTGATGATTGCAAAAAAAATCAGGCGTGTGTTCATCTTACGCAAATTACGAACACACAAAAAATAGATAAACATTTATGCGAGGAATGTGCGAAGAAATACGGTGAATTAATTTTTAATGTAGATCAAAAATTTTCTGTCGATGATTTTCTAGCGGGAATGTTTAATAATGGTTCAAATGATACTTCACAAATGAAGGTGATGACTTGTCCTAATTGTGGGATGACGTATCGAGATTTTAGCCGAACTGGAAAAATTGGTTGCAACGTTTGTTATACTACATTTGCAAAAAAATTAGAACCATTACTTCGTCGGATTCATGGTGCGAGCAGCCATATTGGCAAAGTGCCTAAGCGGTCTGGTGGTCAGATCGAGTTAAAACAACGGATTAAACAAATGCGCAATACTTTAGCCAATCATGTTGCGAATGAAGAATACGAGCAGGCGGCTAAATTGCGTGATGAAATTAAAAAGATTGAAAAAGAACTTCATGAGGGAGAATAGGAGGCCTAGGAGATGTCACAGGCAGAATTATTTATAAAACCACTTACCTCTTGGATGGATGGCAGTGGGATTGATAGCGATATCGTATTGTCTAGTCGAGTGAGACTAGCGCGGAATATTTGTCAGATTCCTTTCCCAAATCGGGCAAATATTGCCCAGCTTTCTAAGATTGAGGAAAATGTTGAGGAGATTATCCCTGAATTAGCGGAAGCAACAGGCAAACAATATCAAGCTATAGAGATAGATAAACTTAGTACTTTAGAGCGCAATGTCTTGGTTGAAAAACATATGATTAGTACGAATCATATTATGAACCCAGAGAATCGTTTAGTCGTGGTAAGTGAAGATGAGAAAATTAGCATTATGGTAAATGAAGAAGATCATTTGCGGATTCAGTGCATGGTATCAGGACTCGATTTAGGAGCGACATTGGAAATGGCAAGTAAAATTGACGATATCATTGAGGCAAAACTTGACATAGCCTTTGCAGAGGATATGGGATATTTGACTTCTTGTCCGACCAATTTAGGGACGGGACTAAGGGCTTCGGTTATGATGCATTTACCGGGTTTGGTATTTACACGGCAGATTAATAAAATTATGAATGCTTCGACCCAGTTAGGGCTTGCGGTGCGTGGCCTTTACGGTGAAGGTAGTGAAGTGATTGGTAATATTTTTCAGATATCCAATCAATTGACGCTTGGATTTAGTGAACAAGAAACCATTGATAATTTGACGAGTGCGGTTTTAGAAATTATGACGCATGAACGGGCGGCTCGTAAAGCCTTGTATGCACAGTCACCAGATGTAGTAAGCGATAAAGTTTGGCGTTCTTATGGCGTGTTAAAATATGCGCGTACGGTAACTGGCAATGAGGCATTGGCATTACTCAGTGAAGTGAGAATGGGAATTGATTTAAATATCATTCATAATGTACCAGCAAAGGTATTTAATGAATTGTTGGTTTCAAGTCGAGGAAATTATTTACAAAACCTAAAGGATAATGGAAATTTATCGCCGAATGAAATAGATAGACAAAGGGCTGCAATGATTCGTGAAGTATTGAAAAATGGCAGTGTTGATTAAAGGAGTTGATTCAATATGAATAGTAGGTTTACTACAAGGGCAATTAAGGTCTTGGAATTGGCACAATATGAAGCACAAGAACTAGGCCATAATTACGTTGGTACGGAACATTTGTTACTAGGGTTAATTCGTGAAGGTGAAGGCATAGCGGCAAAAGCTTTGTTATCGCTAGAAATAGATTTGGATACTGTGCGTAGTCAAGTCGAAGAGATTATTGGACATGGTAAGGGGGCAAACGAAGGGTTTTCTTATACGCCGAGAGCAAAACGAGTGATGGAACTGGCACTCGCGGAGTCTCAAGAACTAGGTCATAATTATATTGGTACAGAGCATATTCTATTGGGGTTAATTCGTGAAGATGAAGGCGTTGCCGCACGGGTTTTATCGGCGCTAGGTGCAGACGTTGAAAGTGTACGCGAAGTGGTGATTGATATGCTAGGCGGTTCAGCTGCGCAGGGGGGCAATCCTGAAGGTGGTAAGAGTACAGCGAAAAAGGCGACAGATACACCAACCTTAGATGAATATGGTCGCAATTTAAATGATTTAGCAGGCCAAGGAAAGATTGATCCTGTAATTGGTCGCGATGTAGAGATTGAACGAGTGATTCAAATATTAAGTCGTCGGACCAAAAACAATCCAATTTTAATTGGTGAACCAGGGGTAGGTAAAACTGCCATTGCTGAAGGACTTGCACAGCGAATAATACAAGGAACGGTACCAGAAGTATTGGCAAGTAAACGAGTTGTATCTTTGAATATGGCATCCGTGGTTGCTGGAGCAAAATATCGTGGCGAATTTGAAGAACGTATGAGAAAAATCATTGAAGAAATTAAAAAATCTAGTGATGTTGTATTATTTATTGATGAAATGCATACTCTCATCGGTGCAGGAGCCGCTGAAGGTTCAATTGATGCAGCAAATATTTTAAAACCAGCATTAGCGCGTGGGGAATTGCAAACTATTGGGGCGACAACACTCAATGAGTATAAAAAATATATTGAAAAAGATTCTGCACTAGAACGTCGGTTTCAGCCAATTACCGTAGGGGAACCATCGGTCGACGATGCGATTAAGATTTTACGTGGGATTCGCGATAAGTACGAAGCGTTCCATCGGGCGCAGATTACTGACGAAGCGATTGCGGCTGCAGTGAAATTATCGCACCGTTATATTGCTGATCGGTTCTTACCTGACAAGGCAATTGATTTGATGGATGAAGCAGCCTCGCGTGTTAGATTGCAGTCTGTTTCACAGCCAGATGATATTAAGTGCTTAGAAAAAGAATTAGAAAAATTAAAAACAGAAAAAGAAGCGGCAATTACAGCGCAAGAATATGAACGTGCAGCGAAGATTCGCGATGAAGAAGGTCGCTTAAAAGAAGCCTTGGAAGACAAGCAGAAACAATGGAGTGACCGTGAAAACGCACGCATTGTTGTCACACCAGAAGATATCGCTCAAGTGGTCGCTACTTGGACTGGTATTCCAGTGAAAAAACTGGCGGCAGAAGAATCAGAGCGTCTACTAAAAATGGAATCTATTCTAGAAAAACGAGTAGTAGGGCAAAGTGAAGCGGTAAAATCTGTGGCCAAAGCGGTACGCCGTGCTAGGGCGGGATTAAAAGATGCCAAACGTCCGATTGGTTCCTTTTTATTCCTTGGCCCAACAGGGGTCGGCAAAACTGAACTTGCGCGTGCTTTAGCGGAAAGTTTATTTGGCGACGAAGGTGCAATGATTCGGTTTGATATGTCAGAGTATATGGAGAAGCATACGGTATCTCGTTTAATCGGTGCGCCACCTGGTTATGTTGGTTTTGAAGAAGGCGGGCAGTTAACGGATGTAGTACGTCGTAAACCATATGCAGTGATTTTGTTAGATGAAATTGAAAAGGCACATCACGATGTATTTAATATTTTATTGCAGGTATTAGAAGATGGTCGTCTAACCGATAGTCAAGGAAGAACCGTTGATTTTAAAAATACTGTAATCATTATGACTTCTAATGTGGGAGCAAAATATCTCAAACAAGAAAGTGCAACCGTTGGTTTTTTAACAAGTGCATCGTCTGAAGTGACCGCTGAAGCGGCGAAGAAAAAAGTTTTGGATGATGTAAAACGCTTATTTAGGCCAGAATTTATCAATCGTGTTGACGAACTATTGGTATTTAATGCGCTTACGAAAAAAGAACTTGTTAGCATCGTAGATATCATGATGAAAGATGTTACCAAACGACTTGTTGAAATGAAAATCGGCATGCATATCACAACCGAGGCAAAGGAAAGAATTATCAAAGAGGGTTCAGATTTTAGTTATGGTGCAAGACCACTAAAACGGGCTATTCAAAAATTGATTGAAGATGAGATTGCCGAACGGATTTTAACTAATGAATTTAAAGCAGGTGATACCATAAAAATTGATGTAAGCGATGGTAAACTATCCTTTGCTAAAGAAGGCGTCCCTGAAGTCGAAATATTGTCCTAAATATTGCAGAGACAAAGGTGAAAACCGCTAAGAACAATCAGAAAAGCCTCCAAATTGCTGTATAGAAAATACGCAGTTTGGAGGCTTTTTATGGTAAATGTTGCCGGAATTATCCAAGGACTTAGTCGCTCTTTACGCACCGTTTGCTAAAGCGCGGGAGTATTAGAGTGAATTATAGTCGTCAAATAAAATTATCGAGAACCTAATAGTAGATGAGATAAAGGAATATAAGTGCAAGATAACGAATTTAATCAAGAAAGAGAATGTATGTTTTGTTTTTATAATAAGGGATAGAGGCTATAAGTATGAATACGATTTTAAATTTTTTCATTGCGATCGTTTGGTTAACAAAAGCAATTTTGATGATGATTGTAAAGGTTATTTTATATCTACCGAAAAAATTCATTCATCTCGTGAAACAAAAATAAATTTAGTAACGGTTTGCAAGAGGAAAAGGAGAAAAAATGGTAAAGCGTAAAACGGTTTATATGTGCCAAGAATGTGGGTATGATACGCCAAAGTGGTTAGGCAAATGCCCAGGCTGCGGAGCGTGGAATACGATGGTGGAAGAGACGATTATTCCAGAAAAAAAAGGTGGGCTCAGTTTAGGTTTGGCAAGTTCGAGTAAGCCAGAAGCAATTGCGGATGTGACAGTAGAAGATATGCCAAGATTTTCTACTGGTTCTGGTGAGCTTGATCGCGTGCTTGGCGGCGGAGTGATTCCTGGTTCCATGGTTTTAATTGTGGGGGATCCTGGGGTGGGCAAATCCAGTTTAACCTTGAAGGTTTGTGCAGATATTGCTAAAGTACAAGGAAAAGTACTTTATGTAACAGGCGAAGAGAGTACGCGGCAAGTCAGGATGCGTGCAGATCGTTTATCGGCGATTGAACAGGAGTTATTTGTACTCAGTGAAACCAATTTGGAATTGATTCATAAACATGTATTGGATATAAGACCAGAATTGTTTGTAATTGACTCTATTCAAACGATCTTTAAACCTGAGGTGCAATCAGCGCCTGGCAGTGTGAGTCAAGTTCGAGAATGTGCCGTGGAACTACTGCGAATTGCCAAAAACAATGGGATTGCTATTTTTGTTATCGGGCATGTTACCAAAGATGGAACCTTAGCAGGCCCAAGGGTGCTAGAGCATATTGTTGATACGGTACTTTACTTTGAAGGGGAACGCAATGCACAATTCCGGATACTTAGGGCGGTGAAAAATCGTTTTGGGAGTACCAACGAAATTGGCTTGTTTGAAATGCGCGGAATTGGCCTAGTCGATGTTCCCGATGCTTCAAAATTATTCTTATCTGATTGCCCTACCGAGGTTTCTGGCAGTGTCATTGTCCCAACAGTAGAAGGAACAAGACCGCTCTTGGTTGAGGTACAAGCGCTCGTAGGGCAAACTCCCTATGTGCCACCGAGAAGAACTTCTGATTATGTAGATGTAAAACGGATTCAACTCTTACTCGCAGTATTAGAAAAGCGTGTCGGCATGATGCTTGGTACTTGTGATGTATATGTTAAGGTCGCTGGTGGAATTAAAATTGATGAGCCAGCGATTGACTTAGGGCTAACTGTGGCATTGGCTTCCAGTTATCGTAATTCTAAAATTTTAGCAAAAACGATTGTTTTTGGCGAGGTAGGGCTTGCTGGTGAAGTTCGTGCTGTTACCCAGGCAGAAAGCAGAATTCGTGAAGCGGCAAAAATGGGCTTTACAAATATTATTTTACCAAAAAAGAATTTGGCGAATTTAACCATTGATCTACCAATTAAGTTGCACGGTGTAGAAAGTGTGAGCGAAGCACTTGAAATTGCACTTGGATAGAAAAAACATGCCACTTAAATATTTTTGCAGCATATTCTAACGGAGTTTTACTGTTCGAATAAACGCAGCATAAGCATGATTTTCTTCAATTCTTGTCACGCGGTAAAGTTTATTGTCATCGGTAAGTAGTTCATCGCCAATATTAACGACAACAGGGATACGCATCAGAACTTTTTGATCGGTTTCATCAGTGATATCATAATAGTCATAGCTTTTTTGTACGGCATTTATTTGATTGGAAGGGGCGATATATCGATTTTTTATTGGTGCAATAAAGAGAAAATAGTAAGTAGCCCCAAAGATAAGAATGATGCATAGTGAAAAAAGAAAATGTTTGGGTTTTAACATTATTTATCCTCCAAAAATAAACATTTTCGTATAAATATAAGAATAGTTTTTCCCTAACAAGCCATATCTATGTAATTTATAATGGAAGAATGATTTGCGTTTGCTAAATTTTTATGTCAGTATAAGATTTATATATAGTAAAATAGAATAGGAGTGGATTTATATTTTAAATGTTATGATTTCCTTAGTGGTTACGATTTGGGTGGGGTACTTAATAACCAAAAAGTACAAACCGCAACCGGTGCTTTTTTTTGCTGGGATGATCTTAATGTTTTGTGCGGTAATGCTTGGTTATGGTCAGATTCTATCAGAAAAGGATAGTACGGGACTGATGTTTTTTGATATGTTCGAATTTATCAAAAATACATTGAGTTCTAGGGCTGCAGCGCTTGGTCTTAATATTATGGCAGTTGGTGGTTTTGCACGGTATATGGAACATATTGGCGCAAGCAAATCTTTGGTTCATATGGCAATTAAACCGCTCGCAAAACTCCATGCACCGTACACTGTAATGTCGGTTTCATGGATTGTTGGTATGTGTTTGGGTTTATTTATCAATAGTGCCTCTGGCCTAGCAATGCTACTCATGGTGACAATGTTCCCGATTCTTGTAAATTTAGGGGTAAGTAGATTATCGGCCTCAGCTGTGATTGCAACCACGCTTTGTATGGATTGGAGTCCTGCTGACCCAGGCAGTATTTTATCAGCAACTACTGCTGGGCTTGATATTACAACCTATTGGACACAGTACCAAGTACCAGTGACTATTGCTGTACTGATTGCAGGTTCAATTACACATTTCTTTGTGCAAAGATATTTTGATAAGCAAGATCGGCATGTGGTAGAGCGCAGTAATAAGGAAAAGATAGTGGAAGAGACTGAGCTGCCTCCTAAATTTTATGCTATATTGCCAATGATTCCATTATTTTTAATTTTAATTTTTAGTAATTTATGGATTTCGTGGATTAAAATGGATATTATTAAAGCGATGTTTATTGGTCTATTTATTACCATGATTTGTGAATATTTTCGGCATCGTAATGGGAAAAAAGTGTTTGATGATATGCAACCATTCTTTGATGGTTTAGGCGTCCAGATGGCAAATGTAGTAACGTTGATCGTTGCTGGTGAAACTTTCGCGAAGGGGCTTACTTGCATGGGAACGATCGATGCGATTATTAATGGTGCTCAAAGTTCTGGTTTTGGTGGTGTAGGAATGGTTCTAGTTATGGTGGCCATCATTGGGATTAGTGCCGTTATTATGGGGTCTGGTAATGCACCATTCTTTGCTTTTGCATCCTTGACGCCAGTGGTCGCAGCTAAAATGGGGCTGGCACCAGTACTTATGTTAATGCCAATGCATTTTGCCGCAAGTATTGCGCGAAGCATGTCACCAATAACAGCCGTTATTGTTGTTACAGCAAGTCTTGGAAATATATCTCCATTTGATTTGGTAAAAAGAACAGCGATTCCGATGATCGTAGCAATGATTGTGATGGTTTCGACTAGCTTAATCTTATTTCACTAAGGAAAATAAACATAACTCATTAGGGTTATGTTTATTTTTTTTATGTCAACGATTGACAAGGAGAATAACACGTGATAAAATTAGAAATTTTGACAAGGATGAAATGTTATGATATAATCTAAATATATTAGGAGGTGCTGCTGTGCTTAATATAGGTGATAAGGTAGTTTATCCAATGCATGGCGCCGGTATCATAGAGGGTATAGAGGAATGTGAAGTAATGGGAGAAACAAAATCTTATTATATTCTTCGGATGCCTTTTGGCGGTATGAAAGTTATGATACCATTGAATAATGTTGAAAATATTGGTTTGCGGGAGGTTATTACGCAAGCTGAAGTTGAAAAAGTAGTTGGAGTACTCCAGAGTGAACCTGAGATTGTAACGGGTAGTTGGAATAGAAGATTTAATGCAAATTTATTAAAAATTAAAAGTGGTAGTATATATGATGTAGCTGAAATAGTGAGAAATTTAATTTTACAAGATCGTACAAAGAAAATTTCTACAGGAGAAAGAAGGTTATTGGACACTGCAAAGCAAATATTAGTGAGTGAGCTAGTATTAGCTTGCGATAAAGATGCTTCTTCTGTAGAGACGTGGATGTATGAAATGCTTGATAAAAATACGCCAGGTAACTGACGTATTTTTTTATTTACTTATGGGTATACTAGTGATGTATTCTTAAAAAACGTATTGTAATATTTGGAAGGAGGTGAAAGGGTGTTAGATAAAGTTTTGCGTTTTGTTATTACTATCTTAATGGCGATTGTTGGTTTGGTTCTTATGAAATTTGCGAATCCATTATTAACACTTTTAATTAGTGCTGAATTTCTTAAAATGGGGATTTTCGGCATAACGATGACAAATTTGTTATCGGTATTATTAGGCGGTGTTATCGGTGGAGGAATTGGTTTCTTCATTTCACCATACTTGGTAAACAAATTGTTGAAATTATCAGTATGGGTAGAAGTGCAACTTAGCAAAATGCCTATTCATGATGTAATCGCAGGTGCTGGTGGTTTGGCTATTGGACTTATCATTGCGAATTTATTAGGTTCAGCATTTTCGCCGATTCCATTTGTAGGTAATTATATTCCAGTTGTGTTAAGTATCGTATTGGGATATTTGGGGGTTCACATTACCATCCAAAAACGCGATGAAATCGCTGGCTTATTTGAGTTTATACCGAGAATGGTCAGAGAAAAAGGTAAAGATAAGGAACAACCGAGTGAGCAGGAACGACATTATAAGCTTTTAGATACGAGCGTTATCATTGACGGGCGTATTGCTGATATTTGTCAGAGTGGCTTTATTGAAGGTACAATTCTAATTCCAGTATTTGTGCTAGAAGAATTACAGCATATTGCAGATTCTTCTGATTTATTGAAGCGCAATCGCGGTAGACGTGGACTTGATGTTTTAAATCGTATTCAAAAAGAATTTGGCATGTATGTTCAAATTGATGAACGTGATTTTGAAGATATTTCAGAAGTTGATTCGAAGTTGGTAAAATTAGGCCAACTGGTGCATGGTAAAATCATTACAAACGACTATAACCTAAATAAAGTATCAGAATTGCAAGGCGTACCAGTTTTAAATATTAATGAATTATCAAATGCAGTAAAACCAGTTGTTATTCCTGGAGAAAATATGGTTGTTACTGTTGTAAAAGACGGTAAAGAATTTGCGCAAGGTGTAGCGTATCTCGACGATGGTACAATGATTGTTGTTGAGGGCGGTAAAAAATATATGAATGAAACGATAGAAGTCACCGTTACTTCGGTACTTCAAACTGCGGCTGGTCGAATGATATTTGCGAAGCCAAAAGCAGCAGAAAAAGGTGCTTAAAAATTTATTTACTGTATATAGTTCTGCATTCAATTTAGGATGCAGAATTTTTTTTGTATTTATCGTGCTCAAAAAGTATTATTTTGTATGTTATCAAAAAATATAGTATGATAATAAATACAGTGTTTTTTTATGAATTGACATTTGATAAAAACAGTAATTTAAAATAAAGGTAGGGGTAGTATGGTAACGGCAATTTTTCCTGCTGCTGGGCAAGGTAAAAGAATGGAAGTGGGGATCAATAAAGTATTCCTAGAGCTTCTTGGTAAACCTATCCTAGTTCATACAATCATGGCGTTTTCCAATTGTGCAGCCATTGATGATTTAATTATTGTAGTAGCGCCAGAAGAGGTTGCTGTTGTAACGGCATTACTAAAAGCGGTGCCTAAATTAAAGCCTTGGCGAGTGGTCGCTGGCAGTACAGAAAGACAATACTCAATCGCCAATGGGCTTGCCGCTCTACATAAGGATACAGAGATTGTTTTGGTGCATGATGCTGCTAGACCACTTACCAGTGATGCGGTTATTACTGCTGTTGTAGAGGAATCCAGAAGAAGTGGTGCAACCGTTACAGGAGTTCCAGCTAAAAATACAATTAAAATTGTGAATGAGGATCAGGTTGTTACAACTACACCAGAACGTAATACCTTATGGTCAGTACAAACGCCACAAGGTTTTAAAAGAGATATCATTTTACATGCTTATAAAAAGGCTGCCGAGGATCATTTTCTTGGCACCGATGATTCTAGTTTGGTAGAACGCTTAGGGGTAAAGGTAAAAGTGGTAAAAGGTGAGTATAGTAATTTAAAAATTACAACGCCGGAAGATTTTATTATGGCTGAGGCGTTTATGCGAAAAGGTGCTGTTTCTCGTCTGGTTTCTGGTGTATCAAGCATGGTTACCGAAGTTAAAGAGACCATCAAAAAAGGAGTGAAAAAACTATGATAAGATTTGGAATGGGTTATGATGTCCATAAATTAGTAGAAGGTCGTAAGTTAATTTTAGGTGGTGTAGATGTCCCTCATACGTTCGGTTTACTAGGGCATTCTGATGCTGATGTGTTACTACATGCGATTAAGGATGCGTTACTTGGTGCAGCGGCGCTTGGTGATATAGGCAGACATTTCCCCGATACGGATGACCGTTATAAAGGGATTTCTAGTATGATCCTGTTAGAAAAAGTACGCGATATTATTGCCGAGGCTGGTTATAAAGTAAGTAATATTGATGCAACCATCGTCGCGCAAAAACCCAAATTGGCGAGTTTCATTCCTCAAATGAATAAAAATATTGCCAAAGCGATGCAATGTGAGTTAAATCAAGTCAATGTGAAAGCAACGACAACCGAAGGTTTAGGTTTCGCTGGAACACAGGAAGGTATAGCAAGCTATGCAGTCGTAGGAATTATGAAAATATAAAATTTGCATAAATTTTATTGTTTTGCACATATTAACAAGCATACTCATGTCACAAGAGGAGGCAATGTTTTATGCGTAAGTTATTATGTGCAATTTTTGTTATGGGATTCTTACTTATACCGAAACAATGTTTCGCAATGAATTTTGACGTGCATTTTGAAACATTCGAGGATAATTTTATCGGAGAATTATGGTGTGATCGTTCACTATTTTGGCGATTTGAGGTTTCTCCTACAGGAGTCATTCCTGTAAGCACGAATGCCGCGAAGTTTAATACGGTTATCACACCAGAACTTGAAGATGGATTTTTTATTTTTAGAGTGCAATAAAAGTTGAAAAACTAGAATAAAATGATATAATATATTAAAGAGTGTTTCAAAAGACACACAGCCTTACAATTTAAGAGAATGTTACAAGATGATCAAATGCTAGGCGCGACGAGAATGCGAGCGAGGGTGTACGTGTAGTACGTTGAGCGAGTGCGCACAGGATGAATAACGCAGATGGGGATTTGGTAACAGTCTCTATTAGAAATAACTGAGATAGTTGAAGTATCTCAGTTATTTTGTGTAGATTTTTGCATAGTAAGAAAAATTCTGTTAGAATAAATAGTACACGAATATTGTGGGAGGCTTAATTTTTATGTCAGAAGAAGTACGCGTGCGATTTGCACCAAGTCCAACAGGTCCATTTCATATTGGTGGTGCAAGATCAGCATTATTTAATTGGTTGCTTGCGAAAAAAACAGGCGGTAAATTAATTTTAAGAATCGAAGATACAGATAGAGTACGTTCAACAAAAGAATCTGAAGAAAATATCAAAGCCGCTTTAAAATGGTTAGGTATTACTTGGGATGAAGGTATTGATGTAGGTGGCGAATATGGTCCATACCGTCAAACAGAACGTATTGAAATTTATAAAGAGTTTACCGATAAACTTCTTGCTGAGGGTAAAGCCTATTATTGTTACTGTTCTGATGAAGAATTAGAGGCAGAACGTAGCGCATTGATGGCGAAAAATGAGATGCCAATTTATCAAGGGCATTGTCGTGAGCTAACAAAAGAGCAAGAAGAGAAATATATTGCTGAAGGTAGGAAACCTACGATTCGTTTTCGGACACCAGCAAATCAACAAGTTGTTTTTGATGATCTAGTTCGTGGTAAAATGAGCTTTGAATCTAACGGTGTTGGTGATTTTGTTATTGTGAAATCAGATGGTACACCAGTGTATAATTATGCTGTAGTGCTTGATGATGCATTAATGAAAATTAGCCATGTCATTCGTGCCGAAGAGCATTTATCCAATACGCCTCGTCAAGTTGTTTTATATGAAGCACTTGGTTTGCCAGTGCCTATCTTTGGTCATATTTCCCTTATTCTTGGGAAAGACCGTACAAAAATGAGCAAACGTCATGGGGCAACTTCTGTTGATCAATATCGCAAACTTGGCTATTTGCCAGAAGCAATTGACAACTTCTTAGCATTACTTGGTTGGGCACCAAACAGCGAACAAGAAATTTTCTCCATCGAAGAATTAATCAACGAATTCTCTATGGATCGTGTAGCAAAAAATCCAGCAGTTTTTGATATTGATAAATTAAACTGGATCAATGCGCATTATATGAAAGAAGCAGATGCGGAAAAGATTACTTTTTTAGCAATTCCTCATCTAGTAGAAGCTGGTTATATCACTGGCGAACTAACAGCAGCGGAAAAAGAAAAATTAGTTAAATTTATTGCTGTTATTCAAGACCATTTAAGTTATGTCGCCCAAGTGGTAGACTATGCTGATATCTATTTTAAAGATGACGTTGTGATCGAAGATCAAGAAGCAAAAGAAGTTTTACTGGATGAAGAAATTCCTGCTGTCATTGCATTATTTAAAGAAAAATTAAATGCTTTAGCAGAAGTGGATGCAGCGAATATCAAACCTATTTTAAAGGCCATTACCAAAGAGCTAAAAGTTGGCGGGAAAAAGGTATTTATGCCAATTCGTGTGGCGATGACAGGGCAAATGCATGGTCCAGACCTAGTTCGTCTAATCGAAGTGTTAGGTCGTGAACGCGTGATTGATCGTATTGATACAACTATGGGAAGTTTAAATTAGTAAAAAAGATCATGAATGAAGATTAAACTACATAAAATGATGAAGAGATAAATGCGTTGATTGGGAGAGTAAGTGAACTTTCTCCTCCAGAGAGGTACTATAATAGCTGTAAATAGTACTAGGAAGGAAGCCACCCAAATGCACCTAGGAGCAGTTTAGTTGAAGTTTAGTAGGCTAAATCGGTAGCAGCCGTTATATGTTTTGAGTGAGGTAGGTGCTATGTATTTACCTAAACAGAGTGGAACCACGGACCATCGTCTCTGTCATGAGACGATGGTCTTTTTCTATCCATTTTTATTAAAAAGGGGGAACTTGTAATAAGATGTTTAAACGCTTAAAAAGAGATATTCGCGTTGTATTTGATCGTGACCCAGCGGCAAGAAGCGTTTGGGAAGTTATTTTTTGTTATCAAGGACTGCATGCCATTTGGTTTCATAGATTATCGCATTACTTTTATTTAAAAGGATGGGTATTGTTTCCGCGGATGATTTCTAATTTTGCGCGGTTTTTAACAGGGATAGAGATTCATCCGGGCGCTACGATTGGTGAAGGGGTATTTATTGACCATGGATCGGGAATTGTGATTGGTGAGACTGCAGAAATTGGTAAAAATGTAACTCTTTATCAAGGTGTTACTTTAGGTGGTACAGGGAAAGAAAAAGGAAAACGACATCCTACCATCGGCAATAATGTTGTTGTCGCTTCGGGGGCAAAAGTGCTCGGTTCTTTTACCGTAGGTGACCATGCGAAAATTGGAGCAGGGTCAGTGGTATTGAAGGAAGTTCCCGCGAATGCGACAGTCGTTGGTATTCCTGGTAAAGTGGTATTGATGTATGGAAAAAAAGTGAAGACACCTGAGCAAATTGCCGAAGAGAATAGAATAAAACTTGGGCTTATTGAAACTGATGTAGAAATAGATACAGATACCTCTATAGATAAAGATGATATTGATGAAGAAAAAGATGTTGATTTAGCACATGGTAATCTACCAGATCCAGAAGAAGAAATGCTCATGTGTATGCATCGAAATATTCAGCAATTAGAAGCAAGAATGAAAAATTTAGAAAAGGAGCTGGAAAAGCACGATGCTAAAAGTTTATAATACATTAACGAAACAAAAAGAAGAGTTTGTGCCACAAGTTCCTGGTGTAGCTAGTATTTACGTTTGTGGTGTTACGCCTTATAATCACCCTCATATCGGAAATGCAAGACCGTTTGTTACTTGGGATGTCATTAAGCGCTATTTAAGAAAATCGGGCTATAAAGTAAAGCATGTGCAAAATTTTACGGATGTTGATGACAAAATTATTCGTACGGCAAATCAAGAAGGGGTAAATTGGTCTGACATTTCTGGACGATATATTGAAGCCTACTTTGAAGTGATGGACCAATTAAATGTGGAACGTGCGGATATTTACCCAAAAGTTTCCGAGCATATCGATGACATTATTGCGATGATTGCCTCTTTAGTTGACAAAGGGTATGCATATCAGGTGGATGGAGATGTTTATTATAGTGTCGAAAAGTTTGAAGGCTATGGTAAATTAAGTGGACGAAAATTAGAGGATATGCAAGCTGGGGCAAGAGTGAATGTGAATGAACGTAAGAATCATCCAATGGATTTTGCCCTTTGGAAGAGTGCAAAAGCTGGGGAACCAGCTTGGGAAAGTCCTTGGGGGTTAGGACGCCCTGGTTGGCATATTGAATGTTCGGCGATGTCCCTTAAATATTTAGGTGAGACTTTTGATTTTCATGGTGGTGGCAGTGATCTTATTTTTCCGCATCATGAAAATGAAATCGCGCAATCGCAAGCCTGTTGCGAGGATTCCAGTGCCTTCGTAAAATATTGGTTGCATAATGGCTTTATCACAATCAATGAAGAGAAAATGAGTAAGTCACTAAATAACTTCTTTACAGTTCTCGATATCTTAAAAAAATACCCAGCGGAAGTATTGCGGTTTTTTATTGTAGAGACACATTATCGCAGTCCGCTTGATTTTAGTGATGAACGTTTAAATGAAGCGGCGCGCAGTTTAGAACGTTTAAAAACAGCGATGTTAAATAGTATGGAACTTGAAAAACAGCCAGCGGGTGAATCTAGTGATACGGGGATAGCACTTGCGGATTTTGCCCAAAAGGCAAAACAAGATTTCTATGCGGCTATGGATGATGATTTTAATACAGCGTTAGCACTCAGCAGTATGTTTGCACTGGCAAAAGAAATCAATGTATATTATCATGCCATTACGACTGGTAAAATCATGTACGATCTTGAAAGTTTTGCGGTAGTTCGCAACGTATATGAAGAAATGGCTGATATTTTAGGAATTTTGGTAGCAGTACGTGAAGGTAACAGTGAGGAGGATGAAGAAATGGTAGAAGATCTAATGAAGATTATTATTGATCTACGTCAACAAGCGAGGAGCGCAAAAGATTGGGCGACAGCTGATAAAATTCGTGATGAACTTAATGCAATTGGGGTGACATTGGAAGATTCTCCTACGGGAATTAGGTGGAAAAAATAATGGAGTTTGATCATTTTAAATTTTTAGTAAATAGTGTTTTTCAGGCTGACGAAACAGGGGCAGTGAAGCAAAAATACAAGGACATTCGAGTAGAAGCACTCAATCCACTCGTTCTTGCCTATATTGGGGATGCTTATTTCAACCTATATGTACGTGGTAAACTATTAGCCCATGAACAAAATAAGGTGCAAGTATTACATCGTTTTGGCGCACAGATTGTATCAGCAACTTGGCAGTCTGTTGCTTATCATGGGATTGAAGATATGCTTACCGAAGAGGAAAAAGCGATATTTCGTCGTGGGCGTAATGCAAAAAGCCATGTACCAAAGAGTGCAACTGTTGCAGAGTATAGGGCGAGTACGGGGTTTGAGGCGCTACTCGGCTCACTTTACCTAGAAGAAAAATATGAACGATTGTATGAATTGGTAGATAAAGCTTTTTGTATCATTTCTCATGAGATGATGAATAAAACAAAAGTAAAATAGATAGAGGCGAAATGGACTATTACAACAGATATGTAATAGTCTATTTCTTCATTAAAACAATAAGTATATGCCAGCTATATAGAATGCACTAGAGATTTATACATATGGCAATTATCAGAAAGAGACTGTAGGGGAGAGTGGCGTTACGTAGGAAACAAGCGATGCCCTATAGTCCCTTTCTGGCAGACTGATAAAAAGCTTAATGCGTTATATAGAGAGTCATTGTACTTCATTGATAAGCATGAGATTTATTGTTATAATATACCGATATGTGTATTTATGCAAAGTTATAATGGAGCGTGAATGAAATGAAAATTGCTCAATTTGAAGCAACTGGAATCGATAAGGTAGAAGCTTTTTTTGATGCTAACGATATGATGAATCTAACAGAAATTGAATTGCGTGACTTTTTAAGAATATGCAATCTTTCTTTGATTTTTGAAGGGATCAATCGGCTGCAAAGTACCTTGATTTGTGAATTGAAGGATTCCTATGTACAACAAAGTCAACGTTATGTGACAATGAATCGTGAATCTTATACTTTACCTAAACTAGAGGAAGTCGATAATAAAGAAGCTGAGGATCTTACTACATTAGCGTTTGAACTTTATGCGAAAATGACAGTATTAAAAGAAGGCGATTTCAAAGGTCGGCCGAAGTTAACAAATTATCTATATGGAGTTCCTATTGAAGATGCTCGCTACATATTACCACTTAGCACGAAAACAAATGTTTGCGTTGCTATGTCGGGAGATAAATTGGTTGACTTATTTCGACTCTTTATGGATGAACGCTATGAAAACTTATTTAGCGAAGTGTTTGAACAGTTAAAAATGTGTTTGCCAAAACGGGTAGTACAGTTATTGACCAAGCAAAAACAAAATAAAGCGAAAGAAAATCTGTTGCAAGCATTTTATAAAGAGTCTTTTGCTAGAATAAATCCGCGAGACAACTTAGTCTTATTGGATAAATTCGCTAACCTTGATATGAAAGTTGGTTTCGGGGCGATGACGAGTACAATGAAGATCGCACCATCTGAATCAATTGCCAAATGGGGCGATGAGGCGCCAGCGAAAGCAAAAGGTGTAGTGGAACGTGTTTTAAGTTATGGACATACGAGTATTGCTGAACAAGCAAGAACAACCTTTGGCATGATGTGCAGTTTAGTGACGTATCATCAACAATTGCGCCATAGAGTTACAGCAAATCATCGTGAAGAATTAACCGAAATGATCTATGATGAAACTAGAGAAGTAAAAATTCCCGAAACGATTAAGCAGTCTGTATTTTGTGAAGAATATAAAGAGCTAGTTGAAAAAATCAAAGTATTTCGTAGACGTATTGCTGAAAAATATGGTGTGGAGAAGGCTTTATTATTCTTACTCAATTGTGATCAACTGAAAGTCATTATTTCTGCGAATGCCCGTGCGGATATTTTAATGCTTGCGGATCGCACTTGCATGAATGCACAATGGGAAATTCGGGAATTAGCGGTGAAAAAAGTTATGCTGCTAAGAGAATTGTCGCCAGCATTATACGAACAAGCTTTGCCATCATGCGTATTGGGGCACTGTCGTGAAGGAAAAATGACCTGTGGACAAATGGCAAAAATGAAAGAAAAATTTTTAAATTTGAAATAATAAACATAGAAATACTAGGAGGTAGTTGTATGAATAGAACTGGGAAAAGAGACAATAAAAGTAATCGAGAGCCTCAAGAAGTTCAGCAAGAAGTATCAGATGAAATTATCATCGGGCGCAATAGTGTGATGGAAGCCTTAAAAAGCAGTCACTCGATTAATAAAATTTTACTTGCCAAGGGAGAAAGACAAGGTTCGATTAAAGAAGTAATTGCACTTGCAAAAGAAAATCGCATCATCATTCAAGAAGTTGAAATGAAGAAACTTGATGAATTAACGAAGGGTTTACGTCATCAAGGGGTACTTGCGTATGCATCACCAGTAGAATATGTAGAGCTTGAAGATATTTTACAAAAAGCGAATGATTTAGGTCAGCCCCCATTTATCGTCTTGCTAGATGAACTTGAAGATCCACATAATTTAGGTGCTATTCTACGCTCTGCTGATGCCGCTGGCGTGCATGGTGTACTGATTCCTAAACGTCGTAGTTGCCCGTTATCGGCGACGGTAGCAAAGACTTCAGCTGGTGCAGTAGAATATGTTCCAGTAGCAAGGATTGGTAATGTCGCACAAACGATTAAAGAACTCAAAAAAATGGAAATGTGGGTCGTTGGTGCTGATATGGAAGGCGATAAAAATTATTATGAGGCAGATTTAACTGGTGCTTTAGTGCTTGTCATTGGTGGCGAAGGGAAGGGCATTGGTCGTTTAACGAAAGAACAATGTGATTTTTTAGTTCAGATTCCAATGTGTGGCAAAATTAATTCTTTAAATGCCTCTGTTGCTGGTTCAATTTTGATGTTTGAGTCATTAAAACAACGTGCGATGAAAGAAAATAAATAATTCATTAAATAATAAATAAAACAAGGAAGACTAGCGAAAAATGCTAGTCTTTTATGCTATAATAGAATGTATGCTTTTAGTTAATAACGCGATGCATAAATGATGCCCTTTCAGGAGAAACGAATGAAAAATGGTAAACGAGAACATTTTATCATTGATGGTTATAATGTCATTAATGATTGGTCTGAATTAATTAAATTAAGAGATAATTTGGAATTTGCCAGAGATAAATTGGTAGATATTTTGACTGAGTATGGGGCGTTTCAGCAATACGATATTACCATTGTATTTGATGCTTTTTTTACAGTGCGTAGTGAATCTTATGAGCAGGTAAATGAAAATTTAGTTATTATTTATACCGATGAAGGTGAAACTGCTGATAGCTATATAGAAAAATTAGCTTATAATTTGGTTAGACAAGGCATAGAAGTTTATGTTGTTACGTCCGATTATGCAGAGCAAACTGTTATATTAGGGGCAGGTGCATATCGTGTATCGTCCAGAGAGTTTCGTAAAGATATAAAAAAGACGAAGAAAAAGATTGAAGAAGAGTACATGCATAATCCTATTTTTTTATCGAGACGGGAACTTGGTGGTCGAATTAAGGCGGATGTTGCCAAAAAAATGGACGAGTTTAGGAAAAGGCGCTAAATAGTTAATGAAAACAGCAGGAACTAGGTAATTGAGGGTTGACTAGGGCATTGCCCTAGGGTATAATTTGCTGTAAAGAAATGTAGATTGTGAAACCTATGAGCAGCGCGAAGGCGCATTTTCTTTTTATGATGCTTGAGGTGGAAAGTACAAGCTTATGCATGGAAAATGAAAAATATAGCATTAGAAGAGAATTTAAGAGGAGGCGGTGCGATGCGCGTTAGTATTCAAAGTGAAGAAGCATTTAATGATTTTGAGAATATGACCGATGAAGAAATTGTCGCTGAGGCTAAGACAAATAGTAATAATATCGCACTTGATTATCTGATTAATAAATATCGAAATTTTGTCAGAGCAAAGGCGCGTTCTTACTTTTTAATTGGTGCAGATCGTGAAGATATCATTCAAGAAGGAATGATAGGGCTATACAAAGCGATTAGAGATTTTAGAAATGATAAGTTGTCATCCTTCAGAGCTTTTGCGGAATTATGTGTTACAAGACAAATAATTACAGCAATAAAAACAGCAACACGTCAAAAACATATTCCATTAAATTCCTATGTTTCTTTAAATAAACCAATTTATGATGAAGACTCTGACCGTACATTACTGGACGTTTTGTCTGGATCGAAAATCTCTGATCCAGAGGAACTCGTGATTAGTCGTGAGGAATTTATTGATATCGAAGCTAAAATGGGACAAATCCTAAGTGATCTCGAATGGAAAGTTTTAATGTCCTACCTTGATGGTAAATCATATCAAGAAATTGCGGTAGAACTCGAACGTCATGTTAAATCTATCGATAATGCGTTGCAACGTGTAAAACGTAAATTAGAACGTTACTTAGATAATCGTGGTGACGATACTGATGTCAACAGTGTTTATAATGGATTAACAAATATTAATAAACAATTGCATGGACTCTGCGGAGGTCTTGGAGATAGTTAAGAATGCTATCTGGCTGGTAAAGTCAGATAGCATTTTTGCTATCTAAGAATACGTAAAATTAAATCGAATTTTTCATATCCAGATTATTGAAAAAAACATTGAAAATTTCTAATCGGCAGTATATACTTAGAGTATAAGTTGTATGACAAATCCATTCTTGTTCTTCAAAAGTTGTAAATACATATAATAAAAAGATGGAATTTGTCAATACGCAATTTGTTACAAGTTTTATTTAAGTAAAGTTTGGGGATAGTGACAATATTCAGAAAATGGGCAATATTCTTACTAATCGACAAATGTTGTTTTTTTTCGACAAAGTCGTAAAATTCAGTATTTTGCAAAAACCAAACTTGACAATCTGTAAGCTGATGAGTTAGATAGTTTACAGATAGTGAAACTACAAGTGGTCGCTGAGCTACTTGTAAAAGGTGAGGTGAAAACCAGAGATTTTAATTTGTTTTATTAGAGCTTTAAACCAGCTAGACGTAGTGTAGTGAAAGTTTGTTATCAAATTTAATCAAATTGAAAAGGAGCAAAAAAATGAAAAATTTTAAAAAAATCCTTTCGGTTGTATTAGCTACTATGATGATGGTACTAGTTGTAGGATGTTCATCTGGAGAAAAACCAAAAGAAGAAAAAGCAGCAAGTTCTGATAAAAAAATTACAATGGGTTTTTCACAAATTGGCGCTGAAAGTGAATGGAGAACTGCCAATACTGAATCAGTAAAGAGTGCAGCTCAAAAAGCAGGCGTAACACTCCAATTCTCAGATGCACAACAAAAACAAGAAAATCAGATCAAAGCGATTCGTTCGTTTATTGCCCAAGGTGTTGATATCATAGCGTTTGTACCAATTGTTGAAACTGGTTGGGATACAGTTTTAAAAGAAGCAAAAGATGCTAAAATTCCAGTTATGATTGTTGATAGAGATGTTAAATTGAGTGATGAATCCCTTTTTGTTGCAAAAATTGGTACAGATTCTGTAGCTGAAGGTAAAAAAGTATTTGCGTGGATTGATGAATATATGGCAAAACAAAATAAGACTCCACGTGATGGTGGTAGTAAATTTAATATCGCAGTATTAGAAGGTACCGTTGGTTCCTCCGTAGCTGTTGGTCGCCAAAATGGCTTTAAAGATGCAATGACTGCAAGTAAAAATGTTGACAAATATAATATTTTACTTTCTCAAACTGGTGAGTTTACTCGTCAAAAAGGGCAAGAAGTTATGGAATCTTTCTTAAAATCAGACCGTGATAAAATAGATGTTTTATTCGCACATAATGATGACATGGCATTGGGCGCAATTCAAGCAATCGAAGCAGCTGGTTTAAAACCAGGTAAAGATATTACAATTATTTCGATTGATGCTGTAAAAGGTATCTTCCAAGCAATGATTGATGGAAAAGCAAATTGTACGGTTGAATGTAATCCATTACAAGGCGATCTTATCATGGAAACTGCGAAAAAAATTCTTAAGAATGAAAAAGTTGAAAAACATGTCTATGTTGAAGAAGGAATTTTCCCAGCTGATGTAGCTGCTAAAGTATTACCAGAAAGAAAATATTAAAAGTATTCTTTGATAGGCCACGTCCTTATGCATAGGACAACATGAGTAAGGATGTGGTTTCTTATCTGAGTTAGGTTCGAGAAAGGTGTGGGGAACGTGTCTGGAGCAAATGTACTTTTAGCGATGAATCATATTCATAAGAATTTTCCGGGAGTAAAAGCCTTGAATGATGTAAGCTTTACGTTGCGTGCAGGGGAAATTCACTCCTTAATGGGGGAAAATGGTGCAGGAAAATCTACCTTAATTAAAGTTCTTACCGGTGTTTATCTTCTGAATAGTGGGAATATTCAACTAGAAGGCCAAGAGATTTTGCCGCGTTCTACTCAAGAGGCACAAAAAGCTGGTATTAGTACGGTATATCAAGAGGTCAATTTATGTACGAATCTTTCGGTCGCTGAAAATATATTTATTGGTAGGGAGCCAATGAAAAATGGCTTTATTGATTGGAAACAGGTGAATAAAAGATCCCAGGAATTATTAAAAAGCTTAAATGTCGATATTGATGTTACCAAGACGCTTGATAATTACCCTGTAGCAATCCAACAAATGATTGCAATTGCAAGGGCCGTTGATGTGTCGGCAAAGATATTGATTCTGGATGAACCGACTTCTAGTCTAGATGAACAAGAAACACAAAAACTTTTCACTGTGATTCGGAAATTGAAAAATGAGGGATTAGGAATTATCTTCGTTTCTCACTTTCTGGAACAGATTTATGAATTGTGTGATAGAGTAACGATTCTAAGAAATGGCGAATTGGTGGGGGAATATGAAGTTCAAAAAATACCTCGGGTAGAACTTATTTCTAAAATGATTGGTAAAGATTTAGCTGATTTAAAAGATTTTGATAAGATGACTGAAAAAAGCAAAGCAAGCGCAGAAGTGTTTTTGCAAGCGAATCAGATCTCTAGTATCGGTAAAATCAGCAATGTAGATTTGAATATTCATAAAGGTGAAGTTGTTGGCTTTGCAGGACTATTAGGTTCGGGAAGAACAGAAACAGCGGAACTTTTATTTGGCGTAAATAGAATTCATGCTGGTAGTATAACAGTAAAAGGAAAAGAAAAAAACTTTAAAGAGCCTCTCGATACCATGAAAGAGAAAATTGCATTTTGTCCAGAAGATCGGAAGTTGCAAGGGATTATTGGCGATTTGAGCGTACGTGAAAATATTATTTTAGCAATGCAAGCAAAACAAGGAATGTTTGGTCATATATCGATGAAAGAACAAGAGGAAATTGTTGATAAATATATCAAACTCCTCAAAATCAAAGTTTCCGATCGGGAGCAACTGATTAAAAACCTCAGTGGAGGGAATCAACAAAAGGCAATTATCGCGAGATGGCTGGCGACGGAACCAGAATTATTAATATTAGATGAACCGACTAGGGGGATTGATATAGGAACGAAAAATGAGATACAAAAGATGGTTATTGATTTTGCCAAGGAAAAAATGATGTCAATCGTTTTTATTTCTAGCGAAATGGATGAAATGGTTAGGACTTGTTCGAAATTAATTGTAATGAGAGATAGAAAAAAGGTTGCTGAAATCGAAGGTGAAAATATTACCTCTGAAAATGTGATGAAGGCAATTGCAGGAGTTGAAGGTTAATGGAAAAGTTAAATAAACTGACTTCTCATAGTTTATTTTTACCGCTTTTTGCACTGTCAATATTGCTGTTTTTCAATGCAGTATTTGTTAAAGACTTCTTTTTAATAGAAATGACTGATGATGGTCGCTTATATGGCCGTTTGGTTGATATTTTAAATCGTTCCTCTTCGTTAATTATTCTTTCATTAGGCATGACGTTTGTTATTGCAACGAGTGGTATTGATATTTCAGTTGGTTCTATTATTGCGATTTCTAGTGCTGTCTGTTGTACGATGCTAGGGGGAGCTGGTAATGGCACAGCCGCAAATCCATTTATTATCGCAATGGGGTGTGCTGTACTGGCTGGCGTACTGGCGGGTTCTTGGAATGGGCTACTTGTTTCGAAGTTTAAGATACAGCCAGTTGTAGCGACTTTGATTTTGATGACAGCAGGTAGAGGTATCGCACAATTGTTAACGGAAGGTCAGATTATCACCGTATATTATAAGCCCTTTAGTTATATAGGTGGAACGATTCCGGGAAGTATGCTGCCGACGACGATTTTTATCGCATTAGCAATGGTACTCTTGGTGTATATTGTGAATAAGAAAACATCTGTTGGTTTATTTATTCAATCCGTAGGTATTAATCCAACGGCAAGTAGATTTACCGGGATTAAAGTAAATCACGTAATTTTTTTGGTCTATGCATTCTCTGGATTCTGTGCAGGGGTTTCTGGTTTAATAGAAGGTTCCTTAATTAGGGCGGCCGATGCTAATAATGCTGGGTTAAATATGGAAATGGATGCAATTTTAGCGGTTGCACTTGGCGGGACGTTGTTAAGTGGAGGAAAATTTAATATTGGTGGCAGTGTCATTGGTGCGATTACGATCCAAACGCTTACGACAACAATGTATGCCTTTGGTGTTGCTTCGGATCAACTGCCAGTAATCAAAGCGATTGTTGTGGTTATTCTTTGTTTGGTTCAGTCGGAGCAATTTAGAGTGATTTGGTCGAACTGGAAAAATAAGAACAAAAGTATTAAAAATCAGACAGAACACGTACCTACAGTAACACATAACTTGCTGCAGGATAAAACTGTACTAGAACAACAAGGGGGGAATAAAGCATGATTTACAAATTAAAACCGTTTGTAGATGCTGCAATTGCTTCAAAATATTTCTCCTTTATTGTTACTGTTCTCTTATTTTTGATTCTATATGGGATAGGGATGGCAAGTTATCAAGGATTTATGAAACCACAGGTGTTTTTAAACTTATTTATTGACAATGCGGCATTGATTGTTGTTACTGTTGGGATTACATTTACGTTACTTACGGGTGGTATTGACTTATCTGTTGGTTCCGTTGTAGCACTTTCCTGTATGATGATAGCATATATGTTGCAATATACGGCAATACCGGTTGTTATTGTTATTGGCATTGTACTTTTGATGGGGATTATACTAGGAGGGGTACAAGGTTACTTGATAACTAAGTTTAATATGCAACCTTTTATCGTTACATTAGCGGGCATGTTCTTTGCTCGGGGAATGACGGCGGTGATTTCGCGGGAGACCGTAAGTATTACAAATCCAACATATACTGCGATTGCTAGTGAAAGAATTAGTGTCTTTGGCTTAGGTTTTATATCAATTGGTGTAGTGATTGCCATTATGGTACTGATCATTGCTACAATATTATTGAAATATACGAAATTTGGAAGAACTGTCTTTGCCGTTGGTGGCAATGAACATTCAGCTGCCTTGATGGGGTTGCCTACATTTAAAACCAAAATCATGGTTTATGTTATTAGTGGTTTTTGTGCCGCATTAGGTGGGGTCGTATATTCTTGGATTATGTTATCCGGTTATACCTTACATGGTGTTGGTATGGAAATGGATGCCGTTGCATCCTCCGTAATTGGTGGGACTCTACTTACCGGTGGGGTTGGATTTCTCCCAGGAACACTCTTTGGTGTACTGATACAGGGGATTATTTTAACATTTATTACATTCCAAGGAACGTTATCAGCTTGGTGGACCAAAATTGTTGTTGGTGCGTTGCTTTGCTTGTTTATTATTATGCAAGCTTTAATTACAGAAAAAAAGGGGAAAATTAGCTCAAAACAATCCGTTACGGCTAAGAAATAAGTTTAGTTTGATAAAACAATTCTAATGAGTTTTATGCTATATGTAGGAAGTAATTACTGTCTTTAATTATTCGTCATTTTTATTTAATTTCTATCACACTAAATAAGAATAACAGTAATATAGTGCGAGAGTTGGTGAAAAAATGTAGCTTAATTCAGTATAAGATGACTAAAATGGTAAATGATAAAAAGCAAAAGGGAAGTAATTTTTACTGCATATAGTATCTAATTATAATTATCAATAGGAGGGAAAGAATGATGAAAAGTATAAAAAAAGTAGTGGCTCTTATATTGGCGGGAATTATGATGTTCGTATTAGCAGGTTGTGGTGGTACTGATAAAGCCGAGCCAGCACCTAAGGCGGCCACATCAAGCACTAAAAAAATTGGGGTAGCAATGCCTACGCAATCTTCACAACGGTGGATTCAAGATGGTAAGAACATGAAAGAAAAACTAGAAAAATTAGGGTATACTGTAGATTTGCAATATGCGGAGGATGATGTACAAGCGCAAGTTTCGCAAATAGAAAATATGATAACAAATGGCGCTAATTGCCTTGTTGTTGCAGCAATAGATTCTAATGCATTGGTCAATGTATTAGAACAAGCTAAGAAAAATAATATTCCAGTAGTTGCTTATGACCGTTTATTAATGGATACTGATAGTGTTTCCTATTATGCAACTTTTGATAATAAAGGTGTTGGGGTTGCTATAGGTAAATATATTGAAGAAAAAATGGGATTAAAAGAAGGTAAAGGCCCTTATAACATTGAGTTTTTTGCTGGCTCACCTGATGATAATAACGCACATTTCTTAAATACAGGTGTATTTGAAGTTTTAAAACCTTATTTAGATAAAGGTCAATTGGTAACTGTATCTGGTCAAACAAGTTTTGATGCAATCTGTACTTTACGGTGGTCACAAGAAACTGCACAAAAACGTATGGAAGATATTTTATCTGGTTATTACAGCACAGGTAAAAATGTTGATATCGTAGTAAGTCCTTTTGATGGTATTAGTTATGGTATTTCAGCTGCATTAGAAGGTGCTGGTTATAAAGTTGGTCAAAAATGGCCGCTTATTACAGGGCAGGATGCTGAATTGATGGCTTCCAAAAACATTATGTCAGGCAAACAATCTATGACAATTTTTAAAGATACTCGTGTTTTAGCAGATAAATGTGTAAAAATGGTGCAAGCAGTTCTAGAAGGTGGGCAACCTGAAATTAATGACACAACTTCTTATAATAATAACAAAAAGGTAGTTCCTTCCTATTTATGTACTCCTGTTCCTGTAGATAAAAGCAATATCCAAAAAGAATTGATTGACTCCGGCTACTATAAAAAAGCTGAACTTGAATAGTTAAAATGCATTTAGATTACTTCTGGCTGGAAACATTGAAACATGCTTTCAGCCAGTAGGTAATAAAAGGAGTTGAACAAAAATTTATGGCTGAGTTTATATTAGAAATGAGACACATCACAAAAGAATTCTCGGGGGTTAAGGCTTTAGATGATGTTAACCTTACCATAAAAAAAGGAGAAATTCATGCACTATGTGGTGAAAATGGTGCAGGAAAATCTACGTTAATGAATGTTCTATCAGGGGTATATCCTTATGGAACATATACAGGTGATATTGTTTATCACGGAGAAGTGTGTAATTTTAATAATATCCGCAGTAGTGAAAAAAAAGGAATTGTAATCATTCATCAGGAACTTGCTTTAATTCCGTATTTGTCCATTGCAGAAAATGTATTTTTAGGAAATGAGATCACACCAATCAAAGGAATTATCGATTGGGATGAAACAGAAAGACGGGCAAGAGACGTTTTAAGTAAGATTGGTATGGGCAACGAAGATTTGAGTCAAATGGTCAATACACTTGGGGTAGGGAAACAACAGCTCATTGAAATAGCGAAAGCACTTGCAAAGGAAGTAGAACTCCTGATTCTTGATGAACCTACAGCTGCGCTAAATGATGAAGAGAGTAATATATTGCTTGAACTCATGCTTAAATTGAAAGAACAAGGCATTACTTGTATCATGATTTCTCATAAATTAAATGAAGTAAGTCGTGTGGCCGACTCTATTACGGTTATTCGGGATGGGCACACAATCGAAACAATCGAAAAAACGGACAAAGAAATCGAGGAAGATCGTATTATTAAAGGCATGGTAGGTCGTGAACTTACGAATCGCTATCCTGAAAGAAATAGCAAGATCGGCGATATTGTTTTTGGGGTTAAAGATTGGAATGTATATAATCCGTTAAATCGGACACGTAAAATCATTAATAATGTTTCACTCAACGTGCGCAGTGGTGAGGTTGTTGGTTTAGCTGGCTTAATGGGAGCCGGTAGGACTGAGCTTGCAATGAGTTTATTTGGTAAGGCTTATGGTGAAAATATATCGGGTGAAATGAAGAAAAATGGAAAGGCTTTGAGCCTGAAGAGCATAAAAGATGCGATTGATCATAAAATTGCCTATGTATCTGAAGATCGCAAAAGATATGGGTTGGTATTACCGAATGATTTGAAATGGAATATGTCGCTTTCTAGTTTAAGTTCGAGATTTTCTAAGCGTAATGTAATTGATGAAAATGAGGAAATTCATGCCGCAGAAGATTATCGTAAGATTATGAATATTAAAGCCAATTCTATTGAGCAAATCGTCGGCTCCTTGTCTGGGGGGAATCAACAAAAAGTTGTTCTTGCAAAATGGATGTTATCCGAACCGGATGTATTAATTTTAGATGAACCAACGCGTGGAATCGATGTTGGGGCAAAATACGAAATATATACCGTAATTAATTCCCTTGCCGATGCTGGTAAAGCGGTTATTGTTATTTCTTCAGAAATGCCTGAACTGCTTGGAATTTGTGACAGAATATATGTAATTAATGAAGGGGAAATTGCTGGAGAATTGAAAAAAGAGGAATTTTCTCAAGAACGAATCATGAAACTTATTATGAATCATATCGGAAGGGAGAAATAATACAATGAGTAATACTAGCCTTGAACAGAAGAAATTTGCGATGAGCAATCTTAAACAATATGGAATG
>Ga0316600_10000157_pt1 | contig 41071 bp, 62 predicted proteins | sample OWC_soil_day5_CT_FD_207652 | JGI IMG/M metagenome (GOLD analysis project Ga0316600, IMG submission 207652) | Wetland soil microbial communities from Old Woman Creek delta, Ohio, United States - OWC_soil_day5_CT | ecosystem: Environmental > Terrestrial > Soil > Wetlands | place: USA: Ohio... | reverse complement strand
AATGCAGAAAGATACAAATCGACCCTAACCGTACACCGTGTTTGTACAAGGAAATGATTGAGTACGAGCATGAAGTGGATGACAATGGAAACGTGATGTCAGCATACCCAGACAAAAACAACCACTACATTGACGCTATGAGGTACGCAATAAGCCACATAGCAAAACGACGTGGTGAGTCAGCATAAAACAAGAAAGAGGTGATAAGATGGGTTTAATATCCTTTTTTCGAGGGATACTAAGTAATGTATTTAAAGATAAGGCGAAAGACGTCTATAACGTGCATGTAGCAGATACAAACATGGAACAAAATTACAACTATTGGTACTCGATTTATTCCGACAAGCCTCCATGGGAAAACGATCGTGACGCGACAAGACGTGTTAATTTTGCAAAGTCAGTTACAGAAGAAACAGCACGATTGACAATGCAAGAAATCGAGGTAACCATTGATGGAACTGGTGAACGTCAAGAGTATTTGCAAGGCATGTTTGACACATTCATCGAAAAGTTGAACAAGAAGATTGAATTACCTATCGCAATCGGAACTTGTGCATTTAAGCCGAACGGAACAGGAATCGATGTGGTTACATATGAAAATATGATGATAACGTCTTATGATGATAACGGGAAAGTAAATGTTGCAGTGTTCTTCTCGTTTTATCAAGAAAATGACTACTACTACACTAGAATTGAAAAACACGAACGGTTTGAAACCTACAGGATAACCAACAAGGCTTATATGTCAGATACAAAGAACGATGTAGGAAAAGAGGTACAGTTGTCGGTAGTAAAGCCATGGAAAGATATTATGCCAATGGTTGAGATAACAAAGAACAACGGTGAGCCTATTGAGGATAACCTGTTTGCAATGTTTGACATGCCATTTGAAAACAATCTTAACAGCGAAAGCAAGCAAGGTATATCATTGTATTCGAATGCGTGCAACGAAATCATGGACTTTGACATCGCATACACCAAGATAATCAAAGAGATCATCGACAGCGATAGGATTGTATTTGCTGACGGAATGCTATTCGAAAAGCCGATGAAAGACAACAAGCGAACTGCATTCATTGACTCACAGTACATTCCAAAGTTCGTGAAAAAGATCATGTCAAACAATGTTGAAGATAATTATATACAGGAGTTTGTACCAACACTACAGGCAGATGAACGAATCAAGCATATCAATTTTATTTTATCAATGCTAGGTTTTAAATGCGGTTATTCAAATGGATATTTTGTCCTAGATGAAAAAACAAGCATGATCACTGCAACACAGGTGGAGTCTACAGACAGGCGAACAATAACACTGATTGATAGTATAAGAGATCAGTTAGAGATAGCACTGAATGATTTGAAAAAGTCGTTGGATATTTACGCAGACCTAATAGGTGTACAGCAAGGTGAAACAGAGTTGCAATGTCATTTTGGAGATATCACATATAATTATCAAGAGGATAAGACAATGTGGCTATCATATGCAAATACTGGCAAAATCCCATTTTGGTATTACCTAACAGTGTATGAAAAGATGAGCGAGGAAGATGCAAAGGCATTGACTGGAGAGATGGAAGAAAAAGAAAAACAAGCACAGCAAATGCTGTACTAGAAAGAGGTAAAACATGGAAGATATGAAATCAGTGGCAGGGCTTACAGTACCTATTGATTTAGATACAGGAACAATTGATTGGAATGGATTTATGAAGTCGTACATCTGTTATGACAGCGATATTTCGAGTGGATATCACAACAACATTGCACCATATATTGAAAATGGTTCAACACTTTTAGTCATGGACACAGGTGTTATTTATGTATATGGGAAGTCAAACACAACATGGAATTTACTATAAAAGGGGGTGTGTTATAAATGGATATGATTACATTAGCCTTGGCTAAACAATACACTAACGACATGGTTGAGTTGATAGGAGAGGGTGCACACGTATATTTTAAATATGCAGATGCTATGCCAACACAGGATTCAGAAATGTACGACGAACCAACAGAATCAACTGTTTACATGGGTACGTACGTTGGAACATCTGCAACAGCACCAACAACATACACGTCATACGACTGGTTACGTGTGCGAGGTGCAGACGGAACAGATGGACAGGATGCAGACAGCGTAACAATCGGATCATTTGAAAATATGGTTATGGACTATCGTTTAAGGATGCCTTACTCTATTTGGAACCAAGGATATACTAACAACAAGTTTGATTCAGCAGTAGAGGAAGAATATACAAGGATATCTTGCCTATCTCCAACAGGCAACGACAGTTATTTTTTTTATTTAAATCTAAAGCAAGGTCACACATACTACGTGATGTTTAACTACAGGATTGTAAGTGGATCTCCTGCACTACAGCTAAGACTAAATGCATACAATCCATCTTGGGTTTTATTGGCTGGTGGTTCAAACGTGCCGAACGTCGCAGATTTTAGCAATTATCAGTATAAGTACACGCACACAAGAGCAGATGAAACAGTTCAGTTGACAATCATAAACACAAACACAAACGCATTGGTATATGATATTAGTCACATTGCAGTACTAGACTTAACTGACACGATACTATCACAAGAGTCTTATACAGCTAGCTACATTACCGAAAACTTTGTAACTGGACAGCAAGACTTTCATGATAACGTGATTTACTGTGATAATAAATCTAAGCTAGACAGGTGTCTAACAAAAACCGATTATGATTATGGCACTAAGTACTGGACAGCTAAAAACACGTCAGTTGAGGACAAAAATTTCTTGCGTACTAGTGGAACTGAAATTGTAGACAAAAACGGCATACCATTTGTTATGCGATCAATGGGATTGTTTAACCATGCATCAGTTGTTTTATCTAATACATACTCTGACATCGCAAGAATGGTAAACGGAGTTGAGGACCATGATGACGCAACATTTAGAGAATTGGTTGATGCAGGGTTTAATAGTGTAAGATTGTACATGAGATATGACATATTCGAAAGTCCAACAAGTCCAGTGGTTGACCCAACATTCCAAGGTCTTCCAAGCCAGTACAAAGAGTCAGGCTTCACGTTTTTACAGAGCCAAATTGATTTATGCAGAAAATACGATGTTAAATTACTTTTAAATATGCATATCTATCCAGGGGCGAGCGTGGACGATATCGACGATACAATTTGGGTTGATGCAGATGCCAGAACACGATTGATTAACTTGTGGAAAGCGATTGCTACATACTGCAAAAATGAAGACATTGTTATTGGTTATGGACTTATTAACGAACCTAACATAACATGGAATACCGATATTGCAACATCAATGCAGATTTACGAAGATTTAACAGAGGATATTGTTACAGAGATTAGAAAGGTTGATACTAATCACATTATCTTTTCAGAGTCTGTTATAGCTGTTAAAAATGGCGGTACTACATACACAACACTTAACAGCTACGGAAACTTTGTTGAAGTATTGAACAATGGAGTTGCTGACACTAACTATGTGTATGAGGCACACATGTACAACCCAATGACCGTAACACATGAGGCGAGTGATACAAAATCACAACACCATGCATATCCAAAGGAATACTATGTTAGTGGTTGGGGTAGTATGTACGAGTTTGCAGATAGATTAGTAAAATCTAATACTTGGGCAGCAGGGTCGTCAGATGATACAAGTTGGGTAACAGTTGCAACATCAATAAAAACACCTGTGGACACTTGCGTTATGATTTACCCTTTGTTTTACGTTAACTATGCAGTAGGCACGGAAGTTCTTAGAATCGATGATTTTAAGATTAACTTATACGATTCAAACGATGTATTTATAAAAAGTATTTTCGTGGAAGACATGCAATACTCACAGTTGTTCAATAACGGATCAGTTGGAACATTCACAATGTCAACTGACATGGGAGCAGACACGCAAGGTTATATGTTGCTTGACCCAAATGCATTTTCAAACAACAGCTCAACATTGACATACTTCAACGAGTCACAAACACTTTCACAACGTTTATGGATTCCAGACGGATATAAGTACAATATAGAGTGTAAAATGAAAGCTAGTGGAATTGATGCAACTACACAATTCAAAGTTGTTATCGGTGCAGACGAAATTTACACTGACAAGGTTTACACATTTGACAAAACCGTGTTTGACTACTTCTTAAAGCAGTACAAGACAACGTCTGATTTACGAAACGTGCCTTTGTATGTAGGCGAGTACGGAGTTAGAAAGAACAGTTATGATGTTTATACATTCGGTGGAGATAAGTGGGTTGCAGATGCTTTGGAGATGTTTGAGAGGTATAACATTTCCCACAACTTACATGTTTACCTAGATCTTGCTTGGTCTTTATCATTTGCGTTATATCCATACATGAATGACGAGAGATTAAGAAACGAAAGATTGATGGATATTTTCAGACGTGTATATTTGGGAACAATAAACACATTAGATTTTGAATATTTAGGACTGGAGGTGTAAACATGAAAAAAGACGAGTATATCGCATTATCCAAAAAGATAACTGACTATGTAACAGGGAAAGTATCACAGCTAAGCACAGAGTTACAATATAAGTTGGAAAAAGTACAGCAAGACATTGACGGAGTAGCTCAAAAAGTTGCAACTGACTACAACATTAAAAAGTTAGGAGCACGTAACATCACAGGCTATACATTTACTGACGATGTTGGTGCACATGCAGAGGGTACAATATACATCAAGCCTATCAGTTCAGCAGATTATGGAGATTACTATTTTTACTGGGCCGATAACAACAATGTTTCAAGTTGGGAGTATTTTGGGTATATCGAAACGGTTAACTCTACAAGTGAATGGAGTTTTGCAGTTAGAAAATACACCATGATACCACCAAACGCAACAAGGGTTTTAGTTTATAAGGGTGAGGATTTGTATGACTACATGGATATTCCTAGAGAAAAGCAGTTCACAAAGCATACGTTCGGCGAAAAGCTTTATTCTTTTGGTGTTATGTCAGATTTGGGTGTAGCATCTGCAAACACAGGAAGCCCATCGACAAAGATTCCAACAGCATTGAACTTCTTCAAAGACTATGGTTGTGATTTTGTATCTGTTTGTGGAGATGTTACCGTTAATGGAACTAGTGCAGAGTATGTTCTATACAACGGATATATTGACGATGTAGACATTGACGTTTACGAATCGGCAGGGTTTCACGACGCAACAACAAGCACATTAAACAAGGCAAGACATCATTTGTATACAGGTGGTAACCAGTATTTTACGCAGATTGTAGGCGATGACGTGTTTATATACTTTGGGGCTTATGACTATGATATCACTGCACCATTTACAACTACGGCCTTAACATGGCTAGAAACACAGCTTACAACCTATGCAAGCAACAGAGTGTTTTTGATAACTCACCCTTATCTATATAATACTTGTGGCAACTATACACCTAGTGGAAGTTTAGACAATGAGTTTTTAACTGTAGGTAACACGCAAGAGGTTGCATTTAGGGCATTGCTTGCAGATTACGACAACGTGATAATGTTTTGTGGTGTATCTCATTTTGATTTTGAATTGCAAAACTATCAAACAAATGCAAACATCTATAGAAATACAGATGGTGCATACATGCTACATGTTCCATCACTTACGAATCCAAAATACTACGATGGATCAAATGTCTATACTGACACAGCGAAATCCTATGCATATGTTGTTGATGTTTATGAAAACAGTATAGTGGTAAAAGGTATCATTGACTTTGCACAAGAGTTTTACTCTGGACTGGCAACGTATTTCGTGGAAAAGGATTCCAATGTTGCTACTGGCACAAGTGCAGTAAATGCAGGGTATAAACTTTCATACTATACACCATATGACGAGGTTACAGCGAGCTCAAATGTATACAATCTAAATATCAACAACAGGTCCATTGTTAACTTGGCGATTGAAACAACTGACGCAAACGGTAAAAGCTTCAGCTTGACAAACATTCCAAAGCGATGCGATTTGTTTATAGAGTTGAAATATACAAATGCGGCCGCAATGACGTGGATGTCAAACACTACTTGGCAGTTGGGAACAGCCCCAACATTGATTGCAGGTAAGACATACAGAATCGCATTTTTTACTAAAGACGCTGGAGCAACATGGCACGCATACATCACAGCAGGTATTTAGGGGGTAGTATATGAGAAATAAAATGGTATTACTCGAAAGATATCGATATGATGATTATACAAAAATGTTACTACATGGAAATGGATCAAATGGATCAACAGAAATGATAGATTTTTGTGGATTTAAGCCACTAACAACAAATGGAACTGCTACTATTTCCACTGGACAATCAAAGTTCGGTGGAAGTAGTATTTTATTCGATGGTAGCACAGGATTTGTTTCTACACCTGATAGTGCAGACTTTACCCTTGGTTCTGCAAACTGGACCATAGACTTTTGGTGCTATCTGTCTTCTCTAAAAAACTACAATGCAGTTTGTTGTCAAAGGCTATCATCAACAGAATCGCAGTCATTTACATTAATGGTTAACAGCAGTGGAAATATATATTTTTCTTACACTGGTGCAAATACTACTTTTGTTACAGGCATAACAACAAATACATGGACGCACATTGCAGTTGTTCGTGAGGTAGATAACATTAAGGTATACAAAAACGGAACTATTTCAGGAACATATGCATTGACTACAGGATTTTCATTTACTGATTCATCGTACGATTTTATTGTAGGTGCTTCACGTTCTGCATTATCAACATACGCAAATTTTTACAACGGTTACTTAGACGAGTTTAGATTTTCAAAGGGAATTGCAAGGTGGACAGCTGATTTCACACCACCAACTATGCAATACTAGAAAGAGGTATAATATGGGAAAAGAAACATTGTCATTATTGACAGAAACTGAATTTTTGATGCAAGTACCCGACAGTAGATTGATAGGAGATAACTGGATCAGTGGATATAATCTACTTCCATACGAAACACTAGTGTCACATGGATGGAGAGAAACAATAATCCACAAAGATACTGAAAACAGTGTGTCACCACAGGAACACTGGTACAGCGAGGAAGACAACTGCAACCACGTACACTTTATTGATCCAATAATCGACGATAGTCCAGGAGAACCATAGGAGATAAATAAATGACTATAACATTTAACGTTACATCACAAAAGATAATCAGAACCGACAGCAATGTTGTAGTAGAGAATAGTATAAATTATTTGGATGCAGAGTTTACATTTAGCGAAGACTGGACACATGAAAAGGTTGCAATATTTGGTCACAATGGTGTTTACTATCATGTTGTATTAGTAGATGATAAGTGTGTTGTACCTGTGGAAGTGTTAAAACATGGAACAATGAAAGTTGGTGTTTACTCGTCTTATGAAGACACTGGAATTGTACGAATATGCACAGATAGGATTGAGATTAGTGTTTTAGAGTCAATAACATTTGACTCTAGCACTCCATCTGACCCAACATTAGACATTTATGAACAATTGCTTGACCAGTACGACAATGTAATGTCTGAAAATGATGACATAACATTAAGGATAGATAATATAACCACTGACGAAGTAGCACCAACTGAGGGCAGATATTACATAACAGGAGCGATGCCAAGTAGTAACAAAGACTTAAAGTTTCTAAATGCAAACCTTGAATTTGAAGAAATATCACTAGGTGGTTCCGGATATTCTGCAAATCTTATTGCTACAAATATTGATTCGGATATTAGTGGATATAAAAATTTATCATATACAAATGTAGCACAATCCGAACAAACGGAAACAGTACAGGCTTCTAATGGTGATAAATTAATATATCAAGGCATATTTGACGATGCGATTAAAACCGATAAAATTGATGGTGGTACATGGACAGCAAATTTTTACGCAAAATGTAGTCCTAACAATGGAATAACTAAATTCAAAATTGAAATATTTGTGTATCACATTGATGAAACTTTTGAAACTATTTGTTCAGAATACACAAGTGAGCTTGATATAACACAATATGGACCATTGATATGTCGTGTTATAAAAGAATATTTTGACGTTTTGCCTACTGATAGACTTGGGATTAAAGTGTATGCAACAACCACTCATAACTCTACAGTAACAATAAATTATTATATTGGTGGTTCTTTTCCATTGTATTTTACAACACCACTGGCATTAAGGCACAGTCAACTGCGTGATTTAAACGGTGACACTGCATACCAGCACATTGATTCTGACGATCGTGATATTTTGGATGAATTTTCAATAACACTTCACGAATTAACAAAGCGTCTTCACACTGGTAATTTGTATGTAAATGGATCGCTTAGATTAGAAAATACTGCTTGGGATGACATGTGTTTTCCTTTAACAGTTGGAAAGCCAACATCAGGAGGAAAGCCTGATTTTGATTATAATGAACTTGGTTGGTTATTTCCTTCAAACGACCCTACAGAAATAATAGACATAGTAGCACAGTTACCTCATAGATACAAAGAGGGGACAAATTTATACCCTCATGTCCATTGGAGACAATCAAAGGTAGGTACTATTGTTTATAAAATGGCTTATAAATGGTACAATCCAGGTGATTTAGTTCCTACAAATTGGACAACTATTACAATATCAACACAGGCATTCGTTTATTCAAGTAATACTATATCTCAGCTAAGTTATTCATTACCAATAGATGGTACTGGTAAAAAAATATCATCTATGTTGTTAATAAAATTATACAGAGAAGATATAATCAGTGGTGATGCACTTACAGACTTTTTTGATATCCATTTTGAAGTTGATGGATTCGGGTCAAATGAAGAAATGACGAAAGGGGAATAAATATGCTAGATGAACTATATATCATTAATAGCGGTATGGAAACAATTGATTTGTGGAGACAGGTTGAAGAGGAAGAAAACGACGATATTATTGATATATTGATTCTAATGTATTTGTTATACTCTTCACATGATCTTAACAAAAGATTAAAGTTAAACATTGCAGTTTCAAAACACTATGCAAATTCACAGCGTAGAATAAAAACTGCACTTATTAAAACAAAGTACTCAGTCAAAAGAGAGTTGACCAAATCTGCTCAAAAAAGCCATGAAACTGACGATATTATGACTTATAAGCCTAATAATGAAAAAGTGTCAGAATTGGACAGCAGTGAACGCACAGAGGTTATTAAGGACAACACAAATAAGACTGTTAATGAAATTGATAAAAATATGAATAATGTACCTGACAATATGCTAAAAGAACTTAACCGTGCAGTAAATGAGTTTGAAACTAGTGTTGATATTTTCAAAATTGATTATGTCGATGCTGTGATAAAATCGATTGACTATATGGTTGAAACTTCGACGTATACGTTCATTAATAATGGCAATCGCAAAGCACATATAAGTGCAGATGTGAAAAGAGTTGTTCAGATGTCAGTTAATCGAACGGGTGCAGAGATAACCCTTAAGACAGCTATTAAGAATGGCTTTGACTACATCTTAGTATCTGCACATTTTGGAGCACGTGTTAATCCACTTGATCCTGTTGCAGACCATGCAGGATGGCAAGGTAAACCATATAAAATAGTTGGGTTTGATGATTATGCTGATAATCTGCTTGAAAAGACAGGTTATCCATTAAACCCACTTGGATTGTTAGGTTACAACTGCAGACATTCTTTTACACCGCATAAAAAAGGAATGAAAGACCCGTTTGAAGAACATACTCAACAACAGTATGCAGATACTTACAAAAAGATAAAATATCAACGTGAGTTAGAACGACGGATTAGGTTGTCTAAACAAAAAGCTAGAGCATACAATAAAGTATATGATACAATAAAAGATACAAAGATAAAAAGTAAACTTGACCACTACACACAACTAGCACAGCGACAAAATAAAGAATACTTGAAATATTGTGAATCTAACGAGTTAGACGTGTCCAAGTTTAATCTAAAAATATAAAAGGTGGACAAAACTATGCAAAACGAAAACCAAAATGAATGTTACATGACACGTTCAGAGTGCGAAGAAAGGCACAAGGAAATGGAAAGCAAATATGACAAGCTACATGATAATTTATCTGAAATATCCTATCAAATGAAAACTATTGTTACAATTGGTAAATACATCATCGGAATCCTTGGAACGATTGCGTCAGCTGTATTGGTTGAGATCGTAACAAAAACATTTTAGTGTTTACAAATATTAACCATAGTAGTATAATATTAATGAACATAGATTTTAACACATATTTTTATTGTCAACACGTGTTTTACTGCAAAGGCATGTGTTGACAATCTCAAAGAAATACAATAGAAAAAGAAACAAGAAATACTCTTCATCAGTTCGTGAGCATACTACCATACAGTATGCTCATTTTTTATTTGTTGATAATATCACATGTATATTGTACAATATAATAAAAGGAGCGTGATATTATGCTAATGATAAGAGATAGGAAACTAAACACTATAAAATACACTAATATCCAACAAGCGTGTATTTTGACAGGTGTTACAAAGCATCACATTGAAAAATATATAGACCAAAACGTTCTTTTGTTAAACAGATACAAGGTTGTTTCAATCAGCAAGTCAAATATCAGCGTGAAAAAGGAAACTATTGACGATTGGGACAAGACGACAGAAAGGTTTAGAAAACACTATGCGAAAGCAAGACTACAATTATATAAACAGTTATAACAAAGAACATTATGACAGGGTTTTGATGATATTCAGAAAAGATTTAGGGATAAAGCAGTCAATAAAAGAATATTGTAAAAAACACAATACTAACCCGTCAGAGTTGTTCGCAAAACTGTTTGAGAAACACACGAAAGGAATGTGATAATATGGAAAAACATACCAATGATCCATTTGAAGAAATTAAAAAATTCCTTTTCGAGGTTGCTATTTTTGTTACATCATGCTACATAACAGCATTTTTGACTGTAATGTACGACAGGCTATACACTCCAAATGACACACGAACAAATATTATAGTCACAGGATTATTGATCTGTAATTATATAATGTGTTTTGGATTGTATAAGGAGTTAGAAAACAAATGTAAGGAGAAAAAGCACGAATGGGAAAAGAAAAGATGTTCCAATGCGAAGAATGTAAGAACGAAAAAGAACTAAAAGAATCATTTTTTCATGGAACTATAATGTTGTGTGAAAAATGTTACAAAGAAAAATACAAGAAGACAACAGGAAAGGAATACAAAAATGATTAGGTTATTTCAATACTTTAATTGCGTGGCACTTAGTTTTTTTCTTGTTTGTTGCCACTATGCAAATACGATGACAGTAATACGAGGAGATTTATGTTTTAAGGAAAACATCATCTACAGCACAGTATTAACAATATTAACAATGATGTATGTGAAATTTGTTTTCAAAGTAGTTGTTTCCAAAATGGAAACAGTTGAATCAGAAGAAAATTGAATACTAGAACCAAAAAGGACACTTATAAGTAACAGTGTCCTTTTTTAATGGCGATAAAACAGCAAAACATACCTTTTTCATTGTACACTTTAAAAATATAACAGTCAATCGATTAAAAGGGCTTAAATTTTTGACACGTGTCTTTTGCGGTGATATAATGATTTTATAGTACCAGTTATGGTTTAAATAACTGATCCACCGAACGTGACAACGTTTTAAAACAAATAGTTAAGGAGAAAACAAAATGAAGAATATTAAAGAAATTTTGAAAGAATTTGGAATCGAGATGACGGACGAACAGATTAAGTCAGTAGAAAAAGCAGTTGCAGAAAATTACAAGACCATAGCAGAGGTTGAAAAAAAGACCTCAAAGGCTGACACAGAGATTGCATCGTTAAAACAACAATTGGAAACTGCAAATGAAACGCTAAAAGGTTTTGACGGTATCGACCCGACACAAATCAATAATTCTTTGAACGAGTACAAAACCAAAATGGCAGAATTAGAGGAAAGTCATAAGAAAGAACTTTACAAACGCGACTTTTCCGATATCTTGACCAAGGAGCTTGAATCTCACAAATTTTCAAGCACATTAGCAAAAGACAGAGTATCACAAATGATTCAGGACGCTGAATTAAAAATAGTTGATGGTAAAATCATTGGACTTAACGACATGATGGAAAACATCAAGACAAAATACACTGATGCTTTTGTTACAGAACAACAGGAACAACAACAACAAAATAAAGCTACTTTTACTGGCAGTATTGGATCTAGCCAAAATACAGGTGACGCAAACGATCCTGAAAATATGAGCACAGAACAATATTTTGCTTGGAGGAAAGAGCAGAAATAGAGGTAAAAACACATGGCAAATACTTTTTTAACCCCAAGTATTATTGCAAATGAAGCACTTATGGTATTGCTTGCAAATTTGACAAGTGCTGGATTAGTACATAGGGACTATTCCAACGAATTTGTAAAAGTTGGCGATACTATCACAGTAAGAAAGCCAGCTAAGTTCACAGCATACAATTTTACTGGAACTACAAGCAATCAGAACGTTACAGAGGGTTCTGTAGATGTAAAAATGGACAGATTTAGAGATATTACAGCTTCAGTTTCTTCTAAGGAAATGACTTTGGATATTAAAAACTTTTCCAAGCAGATAATCGAACCTGCAATGCAAGCAATGGCACAGGCGATTGATTCTGATATTATATCACTTGGAATCGAAAAGGCAGGAACATCCATCACAGGAACATCCTCATCTTTGGCTGACTTGTCTACATTATCCAAAAACTTTGATTTGGCAAAAGTACCTATTCAGAACAGAAACGGTATTTTACATCCAACTCACAAGTACAGATACATCACAACTGACACTTTAGCAAAAGTAGCTTATGCTGGAGAAAGCACAGCACTTAGAGATTCAGCACTTAGCCGTGTTTATGGAACTGATTTGTTTATGTCACAGAATTGTCCTGATGCACCTGCTACGACAGGAACAGCTACAGCATACAAGATCACAGCAACTAAGGGAGCAAGTGTCGTCGCATTAACTGCAATGTCTGCTGCAACTGCAACAATTAAAACTGGTGACAGCTTTATTATAGGTGGTTACAGATACACATTTACAGCAGACGGAACTGGTTCAAGTTCAGCTATCGCAGAGATTGCTATCGATCAGCCAATCCATGCAGATTTTACAGCAGTTGACGCACTTCCAATCAAAGCACCTAACTCATTAGGATTCCATAGAAACGGTATCGCACTGGTTACGAGATCCCTAGAAATTCCTATGGGTTCAAAAAATGCCTATATTGCATCTTACGACGGATTGAGCATCAGAGTAGTGTTTGATTACAATTCAAGCACTAAAACAGACACAGTATCATTTGATACAATCTATGGTATCAAAGAGTTAGACACTACAATGATTCAGAAAATTGTAAACTAGTTTAGAAAGGGGTTTTTATGTACGTTAATTATGAATATTATACCACGACATATTTTGGTGAAACGGTCACAGAAACCCTTTTTCCTAAATACGAACAGCTAGCACGGTTTGAGGTAGATTATTTCACACAAGGCAGATTACTATCGGAAACCATATCAAATAACGTTAAAATGGCAATGTGTGACATAATAGATTTTATTTATCGTGTAGATCAGTATAAAAAGTATTCAGCAGTTGACACTGATGAAAAAATAGTAAAAAGTATTTCGGCAGGTTCAGAGTCGATTACATACGCAACTACAGAAAACTCATATTACACAGCAAGTATCAACAATGCAGAATACAAAAATACTATTATGTTCATGCTAAGCAAATACCTGTTTAATGAAACTGATTCAAACGGTATTCTCCTTTTATACCAGGGGGTGGAAAATGTTTAGCGAAACAGTTACGGTATTTAATTACTCAAAGGATTCCAATGGAGTTAAATGGTATCCAACGGTTTTGAAAAATGTCAGATTACAAATTATAAAAAATTCATTAATAGAAAAGACTGGAATATCAAATGGAGATAGTGCTAAGTTATTTGTAAATGATATTTCGCTTTTCAAACAACCGATGGCATGGGAAAGTGTAAAATCAGGCTTTTTCACTTTCAAAACTTCGAAATGTTTCTTTGTTTTAGGCGAATATCCAACTACGGTTATATCTGATTCGGATTATATCAATGGATATTACAATCATATGATTAACACGTATGATAATGTTTACCGCGTAACTAACTGCGATATTTACAATGTAATTCCTCATCTGGAAGTTGGTGGAGTTTAATGGCCATAAGAATACAACAGAGTGTTGATTCTACAAAAACAAAACGATATAAAGTACGAACTAGACACGTACAAATAAATATTGATTTGGATAGAATAGACAATAATATCAAAAAAGCACAAACGTATTTAGATGCCAGTGTAATAAAAGACTCCAATCCATACGCACCAATATTGACAGGTAACATGAGAGCGAGTGCAATTGAAAAGACAAATATCGGAAATGGTGAGGTTGTATGGCAAACAGCCTATGCAAAGGAACAATATTACAACAACAAAAACAAAAAGAAATGGTTCGAAACAGCTAAAAGCGTTCATTTGAAAAAATGGACAAAGAACGTAAAAGAAATATCGGGAAAGAGGTGATTCCATGGCTGACGAAATGTTACCAATGTCTGAGCAATCAAGTATTTTGAAAGCAGTGTTTGATTTTATACAGGGTGAGTACGAAAATATACAGTTTGAGACACTTGAAAGCAAATATACATCTTTAGGATTGTTTTCACAACAGGGTTCAAAGTATGTAAGAAAAGACATTTTAGGAGGTTTTACTGGAATTATCCCTTTTTATATTTCTTATCGTTCAAGCCCACAGGATGATTATAACAAAATAGCAATGATTGACTATTTAAACACGTTGTCAGAGTGGATGTTATCCCAAGAATATCCATCATTAACGGACAATCGTACAATATCGTTAATCGAACCAACTTCTATCCCATTTATGGATGAATTAGTAGAAAATGGTACGATTACATACATACAAACATTTGATATAAAATATAGAAAGGATGTGTAAAATATGGCAGGACGTGCATCAGGAGATTTGATTGAAAGAAAATACCTTGCACATTATATTGATTCAAATATGAGTAATGGTGTTGCAGTTGCATATCAAAGACTTGGTAAAGATCTTGAAGAATACAATATCGAAATGAACCCTGAGACAGAAACAAAATCTAATATTTTGGGTGAATCTACATCTAGAATTAAAGGCTACAAGCCTGCATCTAGTGTTGGTACATTTTTCTGTTATGAGGATGATGCTCTATATACTGCATTATTGGGTATTGTAAACAATCGTTCAACAGGTTCAGATTTGGAAACAACAGTTGTTGAAGTTATTCTTGACACTGACGGAACGGTTGTTCAAGCATATAGAGAAAAAGCCGTTATTATCCCCCAGTCTATCGGTGGTGGTCAAGATGGTATGCAGATTCCATTCAACATTGAATATACAGGTTCTAGAACTTCAGGAACATGGAATACTAGTACTTTGACATTTACTCCAGCAACATAAAAAACGCAATGAAAGGGCGATAGAATGAAACCGATTGTTATTAATACAGGTCATGTGAACATACCAATAAAAAATCATCTTGGCGAGGATTTAGGAACAATATCAATCAATCCAAACGATTTCAATATTATCCACAGATCGTCAGATGGTTTTGACCAAATATCAAAGTTAGAAAAAGAAATCACTGAATTGTTTGATCCCGAACATGTCGATATTTCCGACAAGTTGGTAAAAGCCAAAATCAAAGAAATTGATGACAGGATTAAACAGATTGTAGATTTTATTTTTGATTCAAACGTATCAAAAACAGTATTTAAAAATACATCATGCATCACAATGATAAATACAGGCAAAGAGGTAAAACCTTTTGTGTTAGTGTTACTGGATGCATTGATGCCAACGATAAAAGAGATCGTTAATAAAAATTCTGTTATTGATAGAGATAAAGTAAATAAAGTAAAAGGCAAGTACATTCCATGATAGGAATACTTCCAAAAACACTAGAAGTCGGTGGAGTAGAATATTCTATTCGCACTGACTTTCGTGTTATATTGGGACTTTTTGAGATTTTTTCTCTTTCGGACAACGAACTAACACGTCTTGAAAAATTTCAAACAGCCTACGAGATTTTTTACATTAACCACGAAACAATACCAAATGAACATTTTGAGGATGCACTAACAAAAATGATTTGGTTTATAAACCTTGGTGACGAGTCAGAAAAAAGATCTACTCAAAAACCTGTATACAACTGGGAACAAGACGAGCAAATCATATTTTCGGCCATAAACCAAGTTGCAAACAAAGAAGTTAGAGAACTTGAACATTTGCATTGGTGGACGTTTATCGGGTACTTCCATGGAATACGCGAATGCCTGTTTACTACTATCACAGGAATAAGGCATAAATTAAACCGTCACGAAAAACTAACAGAAGAAGAAGAAAAGTATTACAAAGAAAATATCGACATGATACGACTGAAAAGAAGCAAAGAAGAACAAGAACAAGTCGACAGAATACTTAGAAAACTTAACGGAAAGGAGTGATATTATGGCAGATAGGCCGGACGGAACCGTAATAATCAGTACAAAAATTGACGAAACAGGACTTGAACAAGGTTTCAAAGAGTTGTCTGACATATTAAAAGACATAAAAAAATCGATTGATACGTTTGGAAAAGAAATAACCACAGCACTTTCTAAAATATCAGTTGTTTCTGTTACAAAAGAATTTGAAGAAATGGACAAAAGTGTTAATAAATCCACAAAGAACACAAAAAAATCCATTCAAGAACTTGAACTTGAACTAAAAGAGTTAGACAAAGCTCAAGCTGAACTTGAAAGTAGCTTAATACCTGAAGGACTTGAAAATGTTGCTACAGATGAACAAATACAGGATATTTTAAAACAAAGCAAGGCTTGGCAAAAGTTGAAGACTGACATTGAAAAAGTAGAACTGCAGTTATCGACATTAAAAGCAAAACAAGAAACTGTTGATATCGCACCTATGGACGTAAGTGTTGACCCAAAAGAGAAAACTGATTTAATTGATTTAGAAAATGCCATTGACGATGTTGGAGATGCATCTAAAAAAACTGATGAAGAATTAAAACCTTTGCCCGATGCGATTGACGAAGTAGGAGACCAAGCAGAAAAGACATCCACAAGAATTTCAGGCTTAGGTTCAGTTTTAAAAGGAACCGTTTCAATTTTAAACAAATTTGGACTAAGCCTTTTAAAAATAGTTGGTTCAGGAGTTTTAAAAGGTGCAAAGTCGATTGGTGGACTTGCAAAAAGTTTTGATGGTTTAACCAAAAGCATGGGACGTTCTGTTAAAATGATGGGAACTATTATAATTTATTCCGCACTATTTAGTGCATTGAGTAAAATAACAGAGGTCACAAGAGAAGTTTTACTTTACAACAACCAATTTGTTGACTCCTTGGCACAAATAAAAGGAAATCTTATGACTGCATTTATGCCTATTTACAATGCAGTCATGCCAGCTATTAACGCACTGATGCAGTCATTAGTCACTTTAACTGGATATCTTGCACAGTTTACAAACACTTTATTTGGAACTAGTATAAAAGCATCGCAAAATCAAGCTAAGGCAATGTATGACCAAGCCTTTGCAACAGAAAAAGCAACAAAGGCTCAAAAAGGTTTGAATAACCAACTTGCAAAATACGACGAGTTAAATGTTATACAAAAGGTAAGCACTCCTGATGCAACAACACCAAAAGCAGATGAGCCAGTAACTCCAACATTTGACGCAATCGAAACCACCAAACAGGTTGAAAAAATCCTTGAAATGTTAGACATGGTAAAAAAGGCATGGCAAGACGCAGATTTTACGATGATTGGCTTTTCAATTGGTCAAGCACTAACAAATTCTCTTGAAGATATTGATTGGAACAAAATCCAATCTACAGCCGACAGAATAGCCAAATCGTTCGCAACCCTAGGAAATGGAATAATGCTTGGAACCGACTGGGAAACCGTTGGCAAAACCGTTGCTGAGGGATTAAATACAATCACCACTACTATCTCAACATTTATCAAAACATTTGACTGGGAAGAACTAGGGATTTCGTTCGGTGAATCAATCAACGGACTGTTTGATTTTATCGACTGGGATAACATTTCAGACATTGTCAGCGATGGAATCAACGGAATTACTGACACATTGCGAGGCATAAACGAAACCATTGATTTTGCACAGATTGGATCAGATATAGCCAAATCAATCAACAAAATGTTTACTGATATCGATTGGAGCGAAACAGCAAAACAGCTATCTACAGGATTGATAAACATTATAACAACCATAGACACGTTTTTAAAAACGGTTGACTGGGAAAAAATAGGAAAGTCCATCGTTGACTTTATAGCTGGAATAGACTGGTTAGGATTGTTTGTTGCATTTGCAAAAACCCTATTTGATATTATTGTGGCAAGTTTTGAACTTACAGACAGTATAAGCCAAGAAATAGCAAATAAAATATCGCAGCCTATAGTTGATGCAATCACTAAAATAAATGATTACTTTACAGATTTAGGCACAAAGATTGGCGAGTTTTTGCTAAAGGCTTTTAATTCTGAAAAATTTAAAAAAGTAGCAACCACAGCATTAAATGCATTAACAAACCCATTTGGAACTATCCAAGATATATTCAAAAAAATTGGTGAAAAAGCTATCAATGGATTAAAAGGTACATTTGCATGGAAAGTAATATCAGATCATATTACAAGTTTTGTAAATAGCCTAAAAAAGAAGTTTGAAAACGCAAAAACATGGTTTTCAGATATCGGCTCAAAGATGATATCAGGATTGAAAGAAAGATTTAAATGGGGAAATATTGTAGATCATTTCAACTCTTTTATTACCAGTTTAAAAAACAAATTCAATGGAATCAAATCTTTTTTTACTACACTTGGAACTAGCATGATAACAAACCTCAAAAATGCTTTCAAGTACGACAAAATCAAAGATGCCATTGTAAAACCTTTTGTGAATGCTGCGAACGCAATTATTTCAATTTTTAACAACATGATCAAGGCAATAAACAAAGCCTTAAAAATATCGTGGGGCGATATAAAGGTTGCAGGGCAAACGATAATCGATAAAGGAAGTGTTACAATTGCAAAGATTCCAGAGATTCCAAAGTTAGCCCAAGGAACTTACATTCCTCCAAACTTTGGCGAGTTCATGGCAATACTTGGAGATAACAAAACACAAGCCGAATATGTAACACCTGAGGATAAGTTATTGAATGCATTTAACAAAGCACTTGATTCACGTGATGGCCAAGAAATCAACTTGTATGTCGATGGTGAAAAATGGTTTAATTGGATGATTAAAAAAGGACGTAAATACAAAAATCAAACGGGAAGGACGGCATTCTAAATGGGAAATTTTCAAGGATATTATGTAAAGTTTGGCACAGTTAAAATGCCGAACCGATACACTGCAACAGTCACAGAGACACCTAATCAACGTGCTGAGATATCTGCAGAAAGAGACGATTACACACAAGAGTTGGTGCGTGTAACCTCTCCTTTTACAAAAACAAAAATCGAGTACACAACCATAGATGGAATGGACGAGGATGATATGTTAGCAATCAAAAATGTAATGGCTAACGGTCTTCTCAATTCACTTCAAAGAAAATACTCATGCACCTATTGGAACAGCGAGTCACAAACCTACGTATCAGGAATATTTTACTGCCCTGACATTACATATGAGTACAGCCAAATTGACGAAAAAACAAACAAAATATATTATAAATCGGTACGATTCGCACTGATAGAATATTAAAAGGTGGTGATAAAATGGCATTACGTGACGATTTACTAAGTGGATTGGCTAACAGACAAACGAAAATAGCTTTTCCTAATGGCGAGTATGCAACAATCACAAGTGGTATCTTGTCAGGTTCTTTGGAACTTGACGAGATCTTATCCACTTCAAACGTTTTAGATTTTTCAGAACTGAATGCTAACCGTTTCCAATGTGTTTACAGTCAAAACGTTGATTTTACTGGAAAAAAGATTACCGTATCTCAGACAATAGGAAGTAACAGCATAACTTTGTTTACAGGTTTTGTTGAGTCCTGTAATGTTGTGGCTAACTCAACAAATAGGACCCTTGTGGCATATGATCCAATGTACAAGCTAAGAAACAAAGACGTTGCAACATGGTACAATGGCTTGACATTTCCAATCACGATAAAAAACTTTCGTGATCAATTGTTTCAGTACGTTGGTTACACGCAAGTTACCACGTCGCTTGTAAATGACAGCATAACGATAACTAAAGAAATGACACCTACCACTCTCCTGTTTGGTGATGTATTTTCCGACATCTGTGAGCTAAACGGTGTATTTGGGCATTTTAATCGTGCTGGACTATGCAAATATGTAGATTTAACCAACACAACAACCAACAGCATCAGCGACAACTACAGCAGTTTGTCAACTTTTGAAAACTATACTACTGACGTAATAACAGGGGTTGCACTTTCAACCTCTGACGAGTCAATCAGCGAAATTATTGGCACACAAACCAATATTTACAATGTTGTTGGTAATATGCTTACATTTGGATTTGACTCAGCTAAATTGATAACAGTTGGTACAAATTTGTACAATAAAGTAAAAACAATTACCTTTAAGCCTAGCAATATTGTAACAAAGTATTCCGAACCTACTATAGAGTTAGGAAACAAAATCACACTGACTACATATACCTCTCAGTCAGTTACAACTTTTGCACTCTCACAAACCTTTAGAGGTGTGCAGTTGCTAAACCATACAATAGAGTCAATATCAGACAAAACACGTGCAGGGTTTACGCAATCTGACAGCAGTAAAATAGACGTGTTAAACAACAAAAGCCACGTTTTTAGGAATAATATTGACGAACTGTATTCTAGGGTTGAAACAGCCGAAGGAAAATATTCAACAATTCAACAAACTAGCGAAAAAATATCTTGGATTGTAGGAAGTGGAACGAGCGAAAGCGATTTTACATTGACAGACCGTACAGCTGACTTAGTAGCAAGTTATATCAACTTAAATGGTTTAGTGACATTTAACGGTATTGATTCGGATACACTTTACCAGTTAAACAGCTTTGTCCGAAACTCAGACTTTAGAATCTGGGAAGAAACAAGCAATCTTCCTTTTGGCATGAGTGGAAGTTCTCCAGACACTGATTATTTCATAAAATATTTAGAAAATGGAGCAAACTGTTTACGAAACAAAACTACATCACCAAATCAAAATATAAAGCAACAAGCATATCTTGGAGCTTCAAACATTTCAGATGGTTTCTTTCAATACAATGCAGATTTAAAGGGAAAGGAATACATTTCTTACGATATAAGAACGAAACTTTTATCTGGTAACTTTAATGGATCCGGAATAACTTTTCGTTTTGGATACTATAACAGCGAAAATGTTTTAACAACCTACAACTATAAAATAGATTTCAGTGATAAAGTACCATCTCCCACTATAAACGAATGGATTACAATAAACGATTGTTTCAAAATCCCAGACGAGGTATTATCAGGAATGCTTAGCTATGTGTCGGCTTTTTACAGACCAAACCATGAAGATTTTGGAACATTGACAGCAAAAGACATCATTGTTTCTTCCATAAACTTTAGGCCATCATCCTATGGTGAATTTTTAGCAACTGCAATCGGTGTCGATGGACAGACAATAATAAATGGTGGTCTGATACTTACAAACTCTATTTATGGTGATTCCATTAATGTAAATGACCTATTTTCCAAAAATATAACATACACTGGTAAAATAACTGGTGGGAATGTTTCAGGTGGTGGTCTGATACAGTCGTATAATTATACCGAAAATAGTAATGGTGATTGTACTAGTGGTATGAAGATTGATTTAGTAAACGGAACACTTACAACAAAAAACATTGAAATAACAAACAATTCTATAATTGCTGAGGGTTATTCTAATTTTGTTTCTGTAGGTGGTTCTATTGGATGTGAAAATTCAAGCAAGACACTTTATGCAACGTTGAACAACGATGGAACTATACGTGCAAATGGTGATGTAATGGACTTCGGTAAAATATCAAGTATTTTGTGTGGTGTTGGTGGAATCTCATCTTGGAACAATAATGATGGGTTAACATATTTAGCACGTATTACATCAGAAAACAATCTTCGATTTGGAGATTTTTCTAATAACGGTTCAAATGTAGACATACGATCAGATCAAAAGATAAATTTAATGGCAAACAGTTCAACAAACTATGTTTCTATTGAATACATTGACGGAACTGCACGGCTACGTTACAACGGATCCGTTGTTACTGGATCTGGAACAACGGCCATGATAACATCCGGTGGATACATCGTAAAATCAGGATCATCACGAAAATATAAGGAAAACTTTGATTACAACTTGGAGGATTGCGAAGAAATCATAAAAGCCTTAAAACCTTGCCGATTTAATTTTAAAGGCTACGATTTCACAAACATTGGATTGATAGCCGAGGACGTGGAACAAGTATCAGACCAGTTAGTTATTAGAGATTCTGACGGTAACATCGACGCAGTACACTATAACGACGTTTTAATAATGTTGTTGCAAGTTGTCCAAAAAATGCTTAACAATCAATAAAAACTGTACATTATAACAATAAAATAGTATAATATTTATGCAATCATTTTTTGTAAAATCCTTTCATGTTAGTTTTTTATTTTTTTTGGAAAGAGGTGATTCACGTGGATATTAAAAAACGTCTACGCAATCCTGTTACCGTTGTTTCGTTTCTCACAATGTTTCTGACCGTGATCTACAACATTTTGGCAATGTGCGAAATAACACCAAAGGTCAGCCAATCCGAAGTTATGGAAACAGCGAATATTATCGTTTGCATGTTATCACTACTAGGAATTTTGATTGACCCTACTACAGACGGAATCACAGATAAAAAAGACACTTAACCGTGTCTTTTTTTATTACCACTACTCTTCCACTCCACAAAAAAGACAACCACTATAAATGATTGCCTTTTTTCGCTGAACTATTATCTATATTGAAAAGAACTATATTAATTTTATCCCAAATATATCTAAAAATCAACAAAAATATGAATGTAATATATTGACAATAAAAGTAAATTAGTGTATAATACATATAACGGTCAAAAACATTGAAAGGAGAAAATCATGGACGAAATGAACAAAACTGCAATCTATGTTTTAGAATTTTTGAACTCTCGTCTTGGTGCTGAATATGTAATTGAGCACGGAGAGATCACAGAAGTTAAATCTGGAAACATAGAGCACGTAAATCAGAACAATTAAATGCAACTTTAACCAGTCGCTAGGCTAAACCAAAAAAGTCCGAATATGGGCAAACTGGTGCGTCTAGCGACATATTTATCAATGAAAGGATGAAAAGAAAAATGAAAAATTTTATTATTGCAATTAACAGATGGATTGCAGACCTAAAATCTGCATTGATTTTATCAAAAGTGGAGAACGATGAAAAAGTATTTCAAGCCAACAAACAGAAGTATGGTTATAAAATTTCCATGTTGGGCGAAAACAGAAAATTGAGATTCGCAAAGATAGAAAGTGGGTTCGATAAAAAGCTATTATTTAGATCAAGACTCTACTCTATCATTTCGTTTTTAGGAACAATTGGAAGTATCATGTTAACGCTCTGTGGTATCACTGGAGACTCATGGAAACACTTGCTAGACACTGCACAGAATGTCACATACGTGATCCTTATTTGTTTCATCCAGTTCAGTGTTTGGACAATTGCCACGAATGAAACATACATCAAGGAAAATATGTACAAACACTTTACAAAACTGATGCTACTGCTCTACTCTTCCACTGCTGTTTCGATAATTTGTAACTACATATTTTTGATTAATTTCCAAAAACCTCAAAACGTATTGTACTACTTTTTCTTATTCGTTTTGGCGAGTTCAATCGATTTAATCTCGTTGGTTTTTGCTGGACTTGCAAACGACTGCCGTTGGAATAAACTTTCGAAACCGTCCGAAACGTTAGGCGAAAACCAAACGATTTTGCATATGATTATCTTCAACGCAACAATGAATTTTCGTCTCAAAATACGTCAGAAATACATCGAAGGATTGAAGAAATACGAAACGATTTTCACGTCTGAAAACATGCAAATTTCGTCAGACGAAAAAACACCGATTCTGCTAGAAAACAAAACGGTTTCGAGCAACATTTCGTCAGACGAAAATACAGTAAAAACGATGGCTTGTACGTCCCAAATCCGGAACGAAACCGAAACGGATAAACGTGTTCTAGCATACATCCAAACCGAAACGAAACCGAAACGATTTACAGACGAAATAAAGAGCGTAAAAGTTACCGAGCCGAAACGAAACCGAAACGAAACGAAGTCCGAAACCGTTTCAAACCGTTCCGAAACCGAAACGAAACCTAAACGAAAAACCGTTCCGAGCGAAACGAAAACCGAAACGAAACGAAACGATAACACTTACGATCGTTTGTTGTCCGAAATAAAAAAAATGGATCATGACGAAATGATCACATTGAAAGATTTAAAAACCAAGGTGTCTGCTGCCGACTGGAGAAAATGTCGTGATAAAATGGTAAATAACAACATAATCTACACCAAAAACAGTCGTACATACAAAAAATAGAAGAGTAGTGACATATCGACATATCCATGATATACTATAAATATATTTTTTTCATATATACTCCTTTGAAAAGACTCACGGATTCGCCGAGGGTCTTTTTTTATTTTACTATTGACTAACAGTGTATTATATAATACAATTATATGTATAATATTTAGGTTTAAACAATGAATGGGATATCAAAGAAAAAACTAAATTATACAATTGAGTGTTGATTGTAGCCAATTGTAACCACAAAGTACATTACTAACCATCAATTAGTAATGTATTTTTTTATTGCTCTAAAATGCTACTAGTGTATACAAATACTTCTACAGCATACCACAAATTAACACAGCACCACTAATTTCTAATCAAAATATTCACTTTGTGCAATTCTTAGCCTAAAACCAAAAGTCGCTTAAAAACGATTCTGATGCGTTATAAGGCTATATTTATATTTATCAATTTAATTTACTTTGAAACCTGTATATTGTATAATATACTCAATCCAATTACTAACACTTTATATTTATGTAGCTATCTATCACGAATGGTTTTTGCAAGGTTCGATTCCTTGCACGTGATTTCGATTAGATAAAACTAGTACCCAAAATGAGAGCCCCTCCTCTTATCAAAAAGGCAATGCATTCGTGTGTTGCTTTTTTTGTTGCTTAAATTGTACTTTATTGTATTTTTAGGAATAATTTACTTTTATGTATTTACAAAACGAAATACATATGATATACTTTGTTCATGGAGGTGAAACAATGAAAAACGAAAATATGATGATTAGAGTTTCAAAAAAAATGAAAGAAAGCATAAAAGAGAGTGCTTTAAAAAACGATATGAGTATATCAGAATATATAAGGTTTTTGTATATTCAAAATATTTCAAGAGAAGAAGAAAGAGAGGTTGAATAGTAATGGATAAAACGTTAATTATGAGAGATGATTTTTTTAAAGACAAAAGAATAAAAAGATTTGGAACTAAAGCAAACAATATGATATATACAATGAAATTCATAAGAATGCACTGGTTAGCAGATGATAACAGAGAGATAACATATCCTGATAACGATATTGTAACTGGTTTATCATTGGATTTAAAACTACACAAAGAAGATATCATATACATGCTAAGTTATCTTGAAAAAGTAAAATTTATAAAAGTATATGATACAAAAATCATAATGCTTGATAATGATATTATATCAATTGAATTTTAAACATAAGAAAGTGAGAGTTTTCAATGTCAAAAATAAGAATAGAAAAAAAAGAAAGATACACAATGATTGACAATAGCATAATTCAAAATAAAGATTTATCACTTAAAGCTATTGGATTGTTTACTTTCATGTGGAGTCTTCCTGATGATTGGGACTTTTCTATATCTGGATTGTCAAAATTTTTAAAGGATGGAAAAGATTCAATTAGGTCTGCAATCCAAGAACTTGAAAATGTTGGTTATTTAAAAAGAGTTCCTGACAGAAATAAGGGAAAATTCAGCGGACAAGACTATATTTTAAATGAAAATATTGAATCACCGTTGTCGGGTTTTCCGACGACGGTAAATCCAACAACGGAAAAACCGACGACGGTAAATCCAACACAAACAAATAAAACAATAACAAATAAAATATCAACAAATAAAGAAAGAGAAAGAGTAGATTATCAGCAAATAGCTGATATGTATAACAACACTTGCGTGTCGTTCCCTCGGCTGACTTCTCTATCTGATGCTCGTAAGAAGAGCATAAAAGCAAGGATGAATACTTATAGTGTTGATGATTTTCAAAGAGTATTTGATAAGGCAGAGTGTAGCAGTTTCATGAAAGGAAAGAATGACCGTAATTGGTCGGCTACATTTGACTGGATGATGAAAGACTCAAATATTGCTAAAATACTTGATGGTAACTATGATGATAAAGAAAACAAATTAAAAGCCGTTGGACAAACTGAAAAACAGGAATTACCCGCATGGCTTAAAAAAACATACTAGGAGGATAAGAAATGTGCACAAAATGTAATCATGAAGGATGGATTTATTACACGAAAAAGGTATATGAGAATATGCCAGAAATGGAATATGCTAGAAAATGTGAATGTGGCAAGGCAGGTAAACAAGAATTTGAAACAAGATTAGAAAAATCAGGTCTCGGAGATTTCTTCAAAGAGAAGACTTTTGAGAATTATATAACCCCTGTTGATAATTTGGTAATGATAAAGGATGCATGTGTAAATTATGTTAATTCATATAGTCAGATACAATTTAATGCGTGTAATGGATTGCTATTGTGTGGGAACGTTGGAAGTGGTAAAACACACTTAGCTTGTGCAGTAATTAATAGATTGATGGAAAGTGGTTTCCAATGTGAATACTTTGATTACAGAGAAAACATGACAATGCTTAAACAATGTGTACTGAATCAAGAAAAGTATGAAAAGAAGATGGACAAAGTAAAAACGGTTAAGATTCTCCTTGTTGATGACTTGTTTAAGGGAAAAATAACCGATTCAGATGTAAACATTATGTATGAAATTATAAATGCTAGGTATCAGCGTAAACTTGCGACAATAATTACGACTGAGAAAGACCCAGAACAGCTACTAGACATTGACAGTGCCGTTGGTAGCCGAATAATTGAAATGACACGAGATAACTTAATTAACATATCTAAAACTGGAAATTATAGACTTAAATAGTATTAAAACATGTCACTTGGCATAGTATAGTATATTAATAAATGCTATGTCAAGTGTATATACAAAATGTATAAAAATAATACACTAAAAGGAGATTAAATATGGAGAAAATGGGAAATAAAATCATGGTATATAATGATTTAGAGAAAAAAGCAATAGAAAGAATAAAAATGGCAAGCGAATTAAGCACTTTTCATTATAAAAAACCTTTACACATGGCCTATAGTGGAGGTAAAGATTCAGATGTTTTACTGGAACTGTTCATTAGATCAGGGGTTGATTTCATTGCAGAAAATAGTCATACGTCAGCTGATGCTCCTGAAACGGTAAGACACATTAGAAAAAAATTCAAAGAATTAGAAAATAGAGGTATAAAATGCAATATTGTTCTTCCAACATATAAAGGAAATGTTGCCACAATGTGGAATCTAATTCCAGAAAAACAAATTCCACCAACAAGAATCGCAAGATACTGCTGTTCAGTGCTGAAAGAACAATCAGGAAAAGAAAGTATTGTGGCTACTGGAGTAAGATGGGATGAAAGTGTAAAAAGAAGTAAAAGAGGAGTTATGGAGTCTATTGAAAAAAGTTCAAAAGACAAAGTAATGCTCATGAATGATAATGATGATAAACGAGCGATGATTGAAAAGTGTGAAATAAAAAATAAAATGGTTATAAATCCAATAATAGATTGGGAAAATTATGATATATGGGAATATATCAATCAAGAAAAAATAGAAGTATGTAGCCTTTATGAATGTGGGTTTAATAGAGTTGGATGCATTGGTTGTCCAATGGCTGGCAAAAAAAGAAAATTTGAATTTGCAATATTTCCAAAATACAAGCAGATGTATATAAATGCATTTGATAGGATGATAAAGGAAAGAGAGAAAAAAGGAAAAGAAACCAAATGGAAAACTGGAGAAGATGTTTTTTACTGGTGGATGGATGACGATATAAATCAGATAAAATTTAATTTAGAAAATGAAAATATTGAATGGTAAAGGAGATTTGAAGTTGGAAAAAGATGAAAAAGGTGAATTGGTATTAGGAGATATAATAATATCAATGGTTGACTATCACTATGGGAAAGGCTATGAAGATTCAGTATTTAAAAGTGGGGAAGTATTAAAAGTAAATGGCGAGTACGTGAAGATAATAAGAATAAACAGCATAGACTTTTACAGACATGAGGTAAGTATATACTGCGAGTATTTTGAAAATGGATTAGGTAAAGTATTGGAAAAAATTAATTCAAAAAATAATAAATTTAAAAGAATAAAATAAAAGGAGATTAACATGGACAAAAAAGATGAATTTATGCCTAAAGTTGAAGTTGAAAAATTGAGACTTGAAAAATTAGTTTCGGAATTATATGAATACAGAAAACATGAAACAGAAGGATATTTGAAAGTATTTACAGTAAGGATTGGAGATACGATTTATATGGTTCCAAGTCTTGTAAATTACAGATTAAACAAATTACAAAAACAAAACATGTTAAACAGAGTGTATTGTCAGAAAGTAGAAGAAATAAGAATTCGTGAAAATGATTTTATTATTGTTACAAAATATTGTTCAGATTTAGGAAGTTTTGAAAATGATACATGGTTTTTAAAAAAAGAAGATGCAGAAAAAAGATTGAAAGAAATGGAAAAGGAGTGTTTAAGATGATTAAATGGTATGAGGTTTTTGGAGTAAAAGAAAATGAGGAGTTCGAGATTAAGTTTAAAAATATAGAAAATATAACAAGATACAAAATAGTAAATAATAAAGTTTATAAGATATATAAAAGAGAATCTCAATACGTTGTGGCAATTGCTATAAATGAAATAGAAGATATAAGAAAAGTGAAAAGGTTTACAGCACAGGAAAGAGTTATTTTGAAATCAATTGATAAAAAGTATATTTACATTGCGAGAGATAGAATAAATGGTTTGTATGTGTATGAATTTGAACCAAAAAAGAATGTTGATAAAGGTAAATGGATGCCAGAACGTACATATGGATTAGAATTTGAGGTTTTTAATCATTTGTTTAATGATATAAAGTGGGAAGATTACGAGGCAGTTTGTATTGATGATGTAGTAGAAAGGAATTAAATGAAGTATAAAGCGAAAAAAATAAAAGATCTTAAACCTTGCGAGGTTTTCAAACTTTCACCAAGAGGCTCAGACTTCTTGGTGGAAAATGAAATAATATATAGGAAATATCGAAATTGCAAAGGTTACAAATGGATTGAGTGTCCAGCGTGTTTGAAAGATGTGAAAGAAATGGTTGTATTAGTAGTAAAAAAATAAAATGTAAAGGATGATGGAAGATGTTAAAAAGAAATGATGGCAAAGTGATTGAAGAGTTGGAAGAGTTTTATGAGTTACATAAGGAATTGTGGGGGAGGTTGTACGAGTGGTTTGATGATGAATACAAAGATTCGAACAAAAATGATTTTAATCTAGGAGATTTTTTGATAGACTTCTGGAAAAAGAAAGAAAAAATATTTATAGATATGGGATTTAGTAAAAAATATGCAACAAAATTTAATCAGTGTTTTATGTGTGCAAGTGTTGATTTTAACGATTCAGATGATTGTATATGGTGTCCGTTAAAATGGAGAAATAAAGATAAATGTTGCTTGAAGTCGGAGCATGGAGATTTGGAATTTTATTTACACAATAACTGGTATAAAGATTCGCTTGAAATGATAAAAACAATCAGGGATTTACCATTGAAAGACGAGTATAGAAAGGATTGAGAGTAATGAAGGACATACTTGGAAGAGAAATAAAAGACGAAGATATGGTTGTTGGAAAAGGTACTGGAAGATATGTAAAAAGTATGAGGGTTGGAATGATGCTAGGGAAGTCTATAATCTACAAAGATGGATCGAGAAGTATCATGAGTGATGTATATTTGATAGAGCATCCGGGGGATTTAGAGTTGGAAATAAAAAAGAAGATAATGGATCATATCAGAAATGAGTATGAAAAAGCAGTAGCGCTAAAAGAAAGAAAAACAATCCCACTTTCGAAAATGGAAGTGGGGGGAGTATATAAGGATAGGTTTGATGCAAAGTGGTTGTTTTTAGGTAAAAGAAATATAAAGATTGAACATATTTACGATTCAAGCTTTTACAAAAACGAAATTATTAGCGATAATACGGGAAATTGTTTTATAAATGTTCATTTTATTGATAAATTTAATTTAGAAAACGAAAACCTTGTATGCAGCGATGGAACAACATTAATAAAAACAATAAAAGGAAATATGAAGTTATACGAAAAAGTTGGAAATGTGGACCTAGTATTTCCGTTTGAAAAGAAATCAGAACACTATAGATATTTGTCATCAAAACCAGTAAAATATAAAATAACTATTGAATAGGAGATTTAACAATGGTAATGAATAATGAGAGCGAAGTAGTAAAAGAATGCGTTAAGCAGTACATAAAAAGCAAAATGAAAGTGAAATATATCAAATATGTAAGTGTAAGCAATCCAGTAAATCACGAATACGAGTGTTTTTCACATGCAGATGACAAACACATCAAGTGCATGGTAAAAAACGATTGTGAAAGGTATTACGTGCGAGTGTGTATAGTTTTGGAAAGTGGGTTGGAAGAATGAGCAATGAAGAGTTTTTGAAAGTGTATGAAGAAGTAAAGCAGTATGCAATGGAAAATTACTATTCAAAATTTATTGATTGTGAAATGTTTGGAATGCACAATACAGTAACGATAAAATTTGACACAAAAGACAAATTAGGTGATGATATTTCTATTGGAGTAAATTTTAGAATGTTTGATGATTTAGAAAATGACAAGATATTGGAAGAGTACAACGAAATAATAAAAATGTACGAAAACAAATACGGAATGACTGACTTTTTTATTAGAGATGAAACAAAAGCTTGCGGATGTTGTGCAAAATGTTATAGAATAATAAATGCAGAAAGTTATAAAAAACTTTCGTGCAATGAAAATGGTGAAGTAATTTGTTGGCAATGCAGAATTGAAAAGGAGATTTAAAATGAACGAAAAAGAATTTAGAGATTTAGGAATAGCTGAAGTAGTAAAGTATTTTAACACAAATGCTGAATCAACTGATAAAAACGGAAAGATAACAGAGGATAATGTTTTTGTTGTATGGCAAGTGAAATGTTTGCAGAATAACAAAGCGTTGCTATCAACAAACATTCCTGATGGATTGTACTATGAATTCACTTGGAATGGTGATAAAAACGAGGGATATTTGGATGTGTACAAAAAGTGGCAAAATATTATAGTTTTAAAATAATTGATAAACTAAGGACCCGAAACGGTCCTTTTTTATTTGCCTAAAGGTAAAAATATTTACAAAAAGTGGTTGACATTTACAAAAGTATATTATATAATATATCTATGAAAGAGAGGTGCTACATGGAAAAATGTGTTTATAGTGGTAGGTGTGTGGGGAAGTGGTTCTGCGATTGGTGTGAGAGAGGTAAGAAAAAATATTCTCACATTGATAGATTCGATGAAGACGATTTAATATCTGACATCGATGATGCAATTTACAGAATTAAAGAAATGAAAGATTTGTGGGATGTGGAAAGCATCCAGTTAGAAATTAAAGAAGATGGAAAAGTAAGACTTAACTATATTCGTAAAAATGAAAAAGTGTCGTTGGTTCTTGGGGAAGAACTTGAAACACTGGAAAGGGGAGTTGAGGATGGGGAATAATTTATATATGATGGACTGCGTACCTGAAAAGTACGCAGATATGGAAGATGACAGAGAGTATGTTGGTTTTAACAATAAAAGAGTGATTGAAAATGAAAGCGAGGAAATGAGAAATGAGCAATATTTATAAGGCATTAATCAATGTATCAAAAGAAATCGGGAGCGTAGGAAAGGATTCGGTAAACAAAACGCAAGGATTTGCGTATCGTGGTATTGATGATGTAATGAACGCATTAAGCCCAGTAATGGCAAAATATAATGTTATAGCAGTTCCAGAGGTTTTGGAAATGCAAAGGGAAGAAAGAACAACAAAAAATGGTGGTGTGTTGATTTACTCAACATTGAAAGTAAAATACACTTTCATAACTGATGACGGTTCAAGTATTTCTACAATCGTGATAGGTGAGGGTATGGATAGTGGTGATAAGTCAACAAACAAAGCTATGTCAATTGCTTTCAAATACGCATTGTTTCAAGTGTTCTGCATTCCTACAAAGGAAATGATTGACCCTGACCAAGAAAGCCACGAAGTACAAGCAAAGACAAAACCTGTTAAAGTTGCAACAAAAAAACAGGTTGATGATTTGCTTGAAAGATTTAAAGTATTGAATCAGGATATCACAGTAATAAAAACGTTTTACAAGTGCGATGACATCAACAAAATGCCACTTGAAACGTTGGAAAGAATTAACGACGGTCTGAACAAGTTAGAAAAGAAAAAAGAAAGCGAGGGTAAATGATGAATCTTTATAGTTTGACTGGAAAGTTCCTAGAAATTTTGGAACTTTCCGAAATGGAAGACGTAAGCGAAATTTTAGAACAAATTGATTGTGCAATTGAGGAAAAAGCCGATGGAATGGCTAAAATCATAAAACAGTTGACTGGAGATGTTGAAACGATAAAGCAAGAAGAAAAGAGACTAGCAGAGAAAAGACGAGTAATTGAAAACAATATAGTTAACATGAAAGAAAATCTTCAACTTTCTATGGAGTTGACTGGAAAAGAAAAGTTCAAAACGGAATTGTTCAGTTTCGGTATTCAGAACAATCCGGTGAAAGTTGTTTGGGAAAATGAAGACATTGAAAGCATTCCTGATGAATACAAGGTTGTAAAACAAGAGATTGATAAAGCAAAAGTTAAGGAAGACTTGAAAGACGGTTTGTGTCTCGAATTTGCAAAATTAGTGCAAACTAGGTCAATTAGAATCAGATAAGGAGGGATTACGTGGAGATCATAGGTTATTTGTTAGGATTTTTTATTGTAATAGATATAGCGTATTGTGTTTATAACATCACTAGAAAAAAATAAGAAAGAGGTAGAACATGAACAAAATTATTTTGATGGGAAGATTAACAAGAGATCCAGAAGTTAGATATTCACAAGGTAACACACAAACAGCGATTGCAAGGTTTTCACTTGCAGTCGATCGTAAATTTAAAAGAGATGGTGAGCCTGATGCAGATTTTTTTAATTGTGTGGCATTCGGCAAACAGGCTGAATTTATTGAAAAGTATCTGAAACAGGGAACAAAAATAGTAACAAGTGGAAGATTACAAAACAATAATTACACGAACAAAGACGGTCAAAAAGTATTTAATGTTGAAATATTCGTGGAAGAAATTGAGTTTGCAGAAAGCAAAAGAACGGATTCGGATTACGGATATAAGAAAACAGAACAGCACGACAACGGATTTATGAACGTTCCAGAGGGAATTGAGGAAGAGTTACCATTTTGCTAAAAATAAAATTAAAAAATAAAAAATGAAAGAGGTAAATTAAGATGAAAAAAGGCGATAAGGTTGTTTTAAGAAGTAATATGGCAGGAGTATTTTTTGGAACATTGGAAAAGTTTGATGGAAGAGATGTTGAATTAAGAGATGCTAGAAAGCTTTATTATTGGTCTGGAGCCAATGCAGTTGAGCAAATTGCAAGGGATGGAGTACAGAACGCAAAAGATTGTAAGTTTACCGTTACTGTAAAAGAATTAATAGTAATGGACTGCTGCCAAGTCATAAAATGTGAGGAAAAAGCTATAAAATGTATAGAGGGGGTAAAAGAGTGGATTTACTAGAAAAGATTGAAAGTTTTTTAAAGATTGATAAATATATTTACGGATACGGAAAAGCAAACGGCGACGGAAACGGCAATGGCGACGGCGACGGCTACGGCAACGGATACGGCGACGGCAACGGCGACGGCAACGGCCACGTCTATGGGGACGGCTACGGCTACGGAAACGGCCACGGAAACGACCACGGATACGGCGACGGCGACGGCAACGGCAACGGCAACGGATACGGCGACGGCGACGGCGACGGCTACGGCAACGGATACGGCGACGGCAACGGCGACGGCAACGGCTACGGCAACGGCTACGGATACGGCGACGGCAACGGCGACGGCAACGGCTACGGCAACGGCTACGGATACGGCAAAGGAATAAAAATGGTTAACAAAATGAGTGTTGTTTTAATAGACAACACTCAGACAGCAGTAAAAAGTATAAAAGAAAATATATTATCAGGATATATTTTAAATTATGACATGACACTAAAAAAATGCTATGTAGCAAAAATAGGAAATAAATTTGCACATGGATATACGATAAAACAAGCACTTGAAAGTGCAAAAATGAAAGTATATGAAGATATGGACGTTGATGAAAGAATAGAAGAGTTCATGAAAAATTTTCCAAGCATTACAAAGAAATATAGTGCAAAAGATTTTTATGACTGGCATAACATTTTGACTATATCATGCGTACCAGGTAGAGATGCATTTTTAAAAAAGCATGGGATTGATGTAGAAAAAGACACTTTTACAGTGTTGGAATTTATTGAAAAAACAGAAAACGATTTCGAAGGACATATTATAAAAAAATTAAAGAAAAGGATTGAACAGGATGGAAGAAAATAAGGAAGAGGAAAGATTCTTAGAGATTGCTTTAAAGCTAGTATTCACGTCTGTTATTGCACTAATATATATAACAGCAATGTTCTTTTTCAAGTGAGGTACTGGTCAGCGATTCAGTCTGACATTGCCACATGTTACCTGTGTGGCAGATGGATTGAGTATACAGGACAATGGCATCACGTGTTTAACAAGTTTGCAAAGAAGAACAGTGAAAAGCATGGGTTTATGGTTAGGTTATGTGCAGAGTGCCATGGTACTGGAAGAAATGGAATACATGGAAATGCAGAGATATCAAACAAGGTTAGGATGGAATGTAGAAATATTTATAATGGATCGGACAAGGATTTTATAAAAAAATTTAATAAAAATATAGTGGAGGATTGAAATGAGAAAGATTGATTTTAGTTTGGTAAAAAAAACAGGATATTACAGGGCACAGGACAGGCTTGGAAGAATAACAGTACCTAAGCATTTTGTAAAATCAAACAGATATAACATGTTTATGGAAAATGGAAAGATGATTGTGGAAATGGTAGAGGATGGTATATCAAGATTTGACGAATTGAACAGGATGACAATCCCTGTAGAAGTTAGAAAGATATTTTTATCAGAACCAGGTACTTATTTTGAGATTGAAAGACTTGACGAGGACACACTTGTAATATCTCCAAAGACAAAAGAAAAAAGCCTTTTGGAAATAAAAAACATGATGAACAAACTTGATCCTTCCAAGGACTGGGGGAAGTGGCTAAGGGGTGAGTAGATGGAAATTGTGGGAAAAATTGTGGGCATGTCTACGGATGTGCTCACGAACAAAACAATAATGAACGTGGAAGTGGAAGACGTAAGAACAGCAAGAAACACAGCTGACAAGTTTTTAAATAAACGGATCAGTGTTAAAGTAAAAGAGTATAGGCAAAAACGGTCGAGGGATGCGAATAGCTATGCATGGGTGTTGATGCAGAAGATCGCTTGCGAGTTAAATATTACGAAGTGGGAAGTGTACTTGAAAATGCTTAAGGATCACTCAAACAAATGCACTTACATACTGCTAAAGGATAAGAAAGCAAGTGAGAAGTTAAAGGAATTGTATCGAGAGATCGAGGAAGTTGGAGAGGTCGACGTAAATGGGACCATGGCTATTCAATACCGTTTATATTACGGATCCAGTGACTTTGATACAAAAGAAATGCAAGTGTTTTTAGATGGAATAATCCAAGAGTGTAAACAGCTAGGCATAGAAACACTTCAACCAGAAATAATTGAACAAATGAAAAGGATGTGGCGAAATGGGAAAAATGAGCAAGGAAAAGGGTAAACGTGGGGAAAGAGAGTTAGCAAAGGAATTAAGGGAATTGGGGTTTAAGGAGTGTAAAAGGGGTCAGCAGTTCAGCGGAATTGAGGGAGAGGACGTTGTCGGAATTGAGGGTGTGCATATTGAGTGCAAGAGGACCGAGACACTAAGGCTGTACGATGCACTTGATCAAGCGATAAGGGACGCAGATGGAAAGAAAATACCTATTGTGTGCCACAAGAAAAATCGTGGTGAGTTTGTGGCGATTATGAGGTTGAGGGATATAGTGGAGTTTGCGAAAATTATAATGGATCAGAGAAAGGATGAAGAGGAATGAAAGAATGTGTAATAAGTATATTGATAATGTTAGGTATTATAGGTTTGGTTACAGCGTTTTGTATATTTGCTGTGGATGAAGTTGAAAAACGCACAAGAGAAGAAAAGATGATGTGTGTTGACAAGGAAAAAATAGAAAAACAAGAAACTGAATACAACAAAATAAAAAAGAGATACGAAAGCGAAGTAGAAATTGATTATTACTTGAAGTTTAAAAACTCGGATGGGCAGATAATAACAATGACATGTGAACAGGATGAATATGTATCAGCAACAAAAGAAGAATACTATACTGTTAAATATTTGGACTATGGTGAAACATCTAGCGAGGTTGTTAGCATAAAACAAGTTGGATATAGCAAAAATTATTAGAATAAGGAGAATTTTATGATTAAAAAAATTGATTTTGAAAATGGATACATTATATGTAATAGTGCAGATAAAAGTACACTGAGAATTCTAGGAATAAATGAAAGAAAAAATATGAAAAAAATAAAAAGAGAACAAGGCGATAAAGAATTTAGTGATAGATTATTCTTTTTAAATTGTGAAACATTAAAAATATTGGCGAATATATTTATTGATCAAGGTAATAAAGAAGTATGCAAAGTTCTTGAAAATGCTGAAAGTGAATTGGATATTATTGTGCTTATGGATGAAATAATAGGAAGAAAATTATTTGCATTTGTTTCAAAAACTAAGAAATATATATCTATTAATTATGGTGACAACGATTTTGTTTTTGATAATTTAGGAAATTGCTTTGCAGTAGATTCAGACGGATACTATATAGACGAAAACGAAGAAATGTATATGGTTGAAGAAAAAAGAGAAAAAGAAAGACGAGAGTTTTTGAAAAATCAAAAGAAGTAGAATATCTAGGCTGACTAGTTCAGCCTTTTTATTTGCCTAAAAAATCAAAAAGGAGTATAATAATGTTAAACATACTAAAAAAATTTAAGGAGATTGCAATGGAAAGATTAGAAAAAAATGAAGAATTGAAACCAATTGAGGAAGTTATTAAAAAGTCGACAGAGGAAACAAACGTGATGTTTGTTGAAAAAAGGATTGCAGATCTGGAAAAGGCACTTGAAGATAAGACGGAAGAGTGTGAAAAGCAGAAACAGGCAATTAATTCATTGGCGAGAAAGTGCCAGGAGTTTGAAATAACAGTAAGGACCATGATGGAAATGTTTACAAGGAAATAGAAAGGATGGCGATAATATGATAACAGTAACAGCAGGACATAACCAAGACGGAAAAGTAGCGTGCGGGGCAATAGGGTTGATTAAGGAAAGCACGGAAAACAGGATTGTAACACACTGGATAAAATACTGGATGAAACAAGAGAAAGAGCAGTGTATCGACTGCACGGTTAACGATGGTGTGAGTCAGAATGATATTTTAGTTAAGTGTGTTGAAAAGATAGAAAACACAGTCAGCACGTTAGATCTTCACATACACTTTAACAGCTCAAATGACAATGATCTTATTGGAGATGGAAAAAACAAGGGCACTGAGATATACATGGACGAAAAGTGTAAAAATGTGAAGATTGCAGAGGAAATATTATGCAGAATGGAAAAGCTAGGGTTTACGAACCGTAGAGTAAAAAATGGATCTGATTTTTATGTTATTAGGAAAAGACCTGAAACAGCAATGTTGCTAGAAGTGTGCTTTGTGAATGATCATGACGACGTAGCACTATACAACAAAGTACAGGCTAAGGAGATTGCAAGAAATATCGTAAGTGCTATATTGGGCAGAGAGATAAAAGAAGAGATTGAAATGGAAGAAAAGAAGAACACGAAAGAGATTGCTATTTATCTGAAGACTTTGAAAATTGGAGACAAGGGTAACACCGTGTTAGCTGCACAGATCCTATTAAATGCAAAGGGTTGCAAGGGTGCAGATGGAAAGCCTTTGACGTTGGATGGGAAAGACGGAAATAATACAGAATTCGCAACAAAATCATTTCAGCGAAAGTACAAGATTCCAGTAACAGGAGAGGTGGATTTTCAGACATGGAACAAGTTGTTAAAGTAGAGTGTAAGTGTAAGAAAAAGAAGAAAAAGAAAAGTCTGATGTATGATAAGTATAGAGCGTTTAGAGTAACAGAGTGTTTGGGTTGTGGATATAGGAAAATTGAAGAAAAATAGAATGTAGTGCACGAAGAAGATTTTTGTGGAGAGTGTAACTGTATGACAAAGATTGACGATATGTATGTTTTAAGAACGGTGTGTGGTGTTTGCATAACAGCAAGATAAGGAGATGAAAGAATGTTAGAAGAATTATATAAAAGATATGGTTTTCGCTCCATGTTTCACGCACTGGAGATATTACAAAGAAAGTGCGAGTGTGGAGAGATTGAAGAAAATGAGTGCAAGAAGTTACAAGAAGAGTATATAAACAAGTGTATCGTAGGAGATTAGCAAATGCTAGTTTCCTTTTTTGTCGCGTAAATTTGCCACAATCAAAACACGGTGATATAATAAAATTAGGTGATAAAATATGAATACGAAAAGATTAATGAAGAAATTACAGACAGCTATAATACACACTGGATACATAGTTAAAATTGATACTGTGCAGTTTTACAGCGAAGAACAAGGTAGAATGATAACAAAGTATTTGATCAAGGATAGGCGAGAGAAGAAGAAAAAAGATGGAACTATCGTGATCAAAGATTTTGTGATATTTGAGAGTTGTTCTCAGATTGAGTGTGTGAAGTTTTTGGCTGAGGTTTTGAAAAAGGAAAGAGGTGGTTAATATGAGAAAATTGACCGCTAAGGAAAAACTATATGCAGAGGCTTATTTACAGGGTAAACCACCAAGCGAGTGTGGGAAGATTGCAGGGTATTCGCCGAATTATGCAAGAAACGCACTCACACAAAACAACACGCTCAAACAATATATAGAAGAACGACTGCAAAAGGACCCAGAACCCAACAAAGAAGTAAAGCTAAACATCGCCACAACAAACGAGATCCTAGACTTCCTATCTAACGTCATGCAAGGCAACATTAAGGACCAATTTGATATTGATGCATCGCTACAGGATAGAATAAAGGCTGCGAACGAATTGCTTAAGTTCCAGGCGATCATCGAGAAAAGTAAAGTGGAAAAGGAGAGGATAACAATTGTTAACAACATCCCAAGACCAAAATAATGTAGTTGTTAATCTTACGGATCTAGTGGCTGAACCTTTCTATCGAGTGTATTGGTCGATAATTGATAACGTTGCAACTTACTTCGAATTGGCAGGTGGTAGAGGTAGTACCAAATCCTCTTTTGTTTCAGTTATGATCGTTTTAGGAATCATGGAAGACGAGAACGCAAACGGTATAGTCTTTCGAAAAGTAGCTAATACGTTGCGTGAAAGTGTTTACGAGCAAATATTGTGGGCAATTGATTCGTTAAACGTTAGTGATTACTGGGAATGTCGCGTCAGCCCTATGCAATGCGTGTACAAGCCAACAGGCCAAAAGATAACGTTTAGAGGTTTGGACAAGGCTAAAAAGTTGAAGTCGATAAAGGTAAGTAAAGGTTATTTCAAGTTTTTGTGGTTCGAAGAGTTGGATGAATTTAGTGGAGAACAAGAGATCCGTAATGTTCAGCAGTCAGTATTGCGTGGTGGTTCGAAGTATGTAGTATTTAAGACATTTAATCCACCAATTTCTAGATCTAACTGGGCAAATGTGTCGTTCGATACACAAAAAGACGATTGCTACAAGCACCGTAGTACATACCTAGACGTGGACCCTGATTGGTTAGGCCAACAATTTATCAACGATGCTGAGCACTTGCGAGATACCAACGAAAAGGCATATCGGCACGAGTTTCTAGGCGAACCTGTTGGGATTGGAACTACAATTTTCGATGATATAGAGATTGTAGAATTGACAGACGAGCGAGTTAATCAGTTCGAAAGAATATACCAGGGGCAAGACTGGGGATGGTATCCCGACCCTAAAGCGTTTGTTCGCTTGAACTACAATCCAAACAACGAAACAATAACGATACTTGACGAGTTGGGTGGATGCAAGATAAGAAACAAAGATATGGCCGACAAGATAGTCGAACACGGTTTTGACGATAATATTATTTACTGTGGATCAGACGAACCACAAAGCATCGCAGACTACAGGGACAACGGAATAATATCACAAAATGCGTGGACAGCCCCGAACTCGGTCAGATATACTCACGAGTGGCTACAATGCAGAAAGATACAAATCGACCCTAACCGTACACCGTGTTTGTACAAGGAAATGATTGAGTACGAGCATGAAGTGGATGACAATGGAAACGTGATGTCAGCATACCCAGACAAAAACAACCACTA